>Ga0183100_1000642_pt1 | contig 24189 bp, 22 predicted proteins | sample Biomet2_FD_127789 | JGI IMG/M metagenome (GOLD analysis project Ga0183100, IMG submission 127789) | Microbial communities from bioreactor (seeded with anoxic lake sediment) at LBNL, California, USA - Biofuel metagenome 2 | ecosystem: Engineered > Bioreactor > Anaerobic > Unclassified ...
TCTTACAGGATGTTTGAGTTAATGGCTCTAACTAGCGCGGTAAGTGGCTCTATGGTCGCGCTCGGATGGCTCTACGCCTCCGCGCAGACGGCTCCGGTTTGACGCGATTCGCACCAGTATCGCGGAATATGGTAATGGTGCTGTCTGCAGTTTTCAAATCGAAGGAGATTGGCTCTTTTTGTGTTCACCCTGCGAAATTGCCGCAGATGCTATGCCGGAGTCAGCTTACGGTTCGGGCGGAATATACAGAATGAAGACAGATGGATCAGAAATGACGAAAATCGTTGACGGTAATATTTGGTATTTCATAATAAATAATTATATCATCTATTATGAAGATGGGTATCCATCGGAAGACATAACGAATGACACACTATTTAAAGCTGAACCAGGCGGATCTTCAAGTGTTCAGATAACTGCTGAAGAGTGGATAGGAATTACCAGTTCGATTCCGTCTGATTTTACAGACAGTGAATTAAGTAATGAGGATACCTGGATCGGTGAAGCACAGTCGAACGGAAATTACATATACTATTATGTGAATTCATATGGAACAACAGATTCTGCCGATGGCTTTTCATATTACGAACGAAGACTCTGCAGGATAAATACTGACGGGACATCAAAGCAGGAAATTATTTCAGGTCATTTGGTGGCGGGGGGATAATCTGTATTTGTTTTCGCGAATTTATTTGCTTTTCAATTGTCTCCGAAAGTCAGCCTTTGTTGACCGCCGCCGGCCGCTGTGCTATATTTAGCCCGATGAATAGCTTGTGTAGGTGCACGGAATGTGCTGGCATCATATTGGTGCCAAGGGAACGCGGATGAGATTTCCGGACTATCCCAGTAACCGTGAAGCTGACGAAATGGTATTAAGTCACTGTCATAAGACGGGAAGACGCCAAAGTAGGATGAAGCCAAGCCGGGAGACCTGTTTACACGTTTATTTACTCCTGGGGTTGAGAATTTGTACGGAGAGGCCGATACATTGCCTTTCTTTATTGAGTTGCTCCTCGGTCTTGGGGGAGCATTTTTTATGTGCTCCTTTGCAAGCTGTCCATTGACGCATTTTGAAGGAGGAACACGAATGAGAAGATCCAGACTTATCACCATTATGCTTGCCGGTCTTATGGCACTGTCGCTTGTTTCCGGCTGCGCGCAGTCTGCAGGCGGCGGAACAGATACGACATCCGCGGAAATAACGGTTGCTGTGCCAGAAACAACGGCCGCGCAGACATCGTCCGCAATTACCGTAACGGACATGATGGACCGCGAAATTACACTGGATGCACCTGCTGAAAGAATTGTGGCACTTACGGCGTCCGATTGTGAAATCCTGTATGCACTCGGTGCAGGGGATACGCTTGTCGGCCGGGGTGAGTATTGTGATTATCCGGAGGAAGTAAATAACATCCCCTCCGTACAGTCCGGCTCGGATACAAATGTTGAGCAGATTATTGCCCTCAAGCCCCAGGTCGTAATTATGAACATTATGAATCAGACAGTCGAGCAGACGGAAGCCTTAGAGTCAGCCGGCATCAAAGTTGTATCCAATAATGCCGCCGATATCGAAGGCGTCTATACATCAATCAGCCTGATCGGCGCTGTTACAGGGAAAAACGAGGAAGCCGCAAACGTAATCGATCAGATGAAAACGGCTTTCGCCGATATTTCCTCGAAGTCGACAGGTACGGGAGACAAGACTGTCTATTTTGAAGTATCTCCGCTTGAATATGGACTTTGGACTGCCGGAAGCGGAACGTTTATGGATGAGATCGCCGCAATGCTTGGACTGAAAAATGCGTTTGCTGATGTCGAAGGCTGGGCGGAAGTATCCCAGGAGCAGGTGATTGAACGCGATCCCGACTACATTGTGACGATTACCATGTACTATGGAGAGGGTGCGACTCCCGTTGATGAAATCCTGGGGCGTGACGGATGGCAGGATATGAAAGCCATAAAGAACAAGGCTGTATTTAATGCCGATTCCAATGAAATTTCACGGCCGGGCCCGCGTCTTACAAATGCAGTGGAAGCACTCTATTCCTTCGTTTACGGGACGAAAGCTGCATAAACAGCAGAAAAGGGGAAGGCATGCCTTCCCCTTTTTACATTTCAGGTGATTATGTGAAAGAGAGAAAAGAAAATTTTAAGCCGGTTGAATATGTCCTTTTCGGCGCTGTTACCATTGCGGTCATGCTGCTTTGCGTCTGCGTCGGAAGCGTCAGCATATCGGTAGGGGATACGGCTGCCGCCATCTGGAATACCATATGGGGGCTCCCGGTTCCGGCCGGTGTTTCGCAGTCCATCATTGTGCTTGTTCGGCTTCCCCGCGTACTTTGCGTCGCACTGGCCGGCGCGGCGCTGTCCCTGTGCGGAGGCGCCATGCAGGGACTGCTGCGCAACCCGCTGGCAGACGGATCAACGCTGGGCGTATCTTCCGGTGCATCGATAGGAGCCGTACTGGCAATCGCGTTCGGCGTCACGATTCCGGGACTCCCGACGGGCGGAACCGTGCTCATGGCCATGCTTTTCGCCTTCCTCTCCCTTGTGCTTATCCTGACGCTGGCATACAGGCTGGATTACTCCCTGTCAACAAACACGATTATTCTGATCGGCGTCATTTTTACCATGTTTGCGAACAGCATTATCAGCCTCATGGTGACATTTTCGGGCGAAAAGCTGAAGTCCATCATGTTCTGGACAATGGGCTCCTTTGCCGGTAGCAGTTATCGGAATGCCCTGACGCTTCTGGCGGCGCTTCTTATCTGCGGCTTTGTGATCCTTCGGTATTCGCGGGAACTGAATGCTTTTGCGGTAGGGGAGGACAACGCACGCCATGTCGGGGTGCATGTGAAAAAAGTGAAGCTGGCAATCCTGATATCCGTGTCCGCGCTGATCGGCGTATGCGTATCAATCGGCGGGACGATCGGCTTTGTCGGTCTGGTAATACCGCATATGACACGGATGGTCGCAGGGCCCAACCACAAGCGCCTGCTGCCTGCATCCATGTTCATCGGAGCCGTGTTCCTGATGCTCGCCGACCTCCTTGGGCGCGTGATACTGAATCCGCTCGAACTTCCGATCGGCATCGTGACCTCGTTTATCGGTTCCATAACTTTTGCAGTGATCTTTTACAATACAAGGAAGGCGGGATAATGCATGGCAGACAAACGAAATAGCCGAAGCGCCTTGAAAACCGATGCCTTGCTTGCCGTGCGGGATATTACTGTACGTTACGGGAAAATGACCATTCTCGACGGCGTGAGTTTTACAGTAGATGCGGGACAGTGGCTGATGATTGTCGGTCCGAACGGAGCAGGCAAGAGCACCCTTGTGAACGCCATATCACAAGGCGTCCCGTATACCGGATCCGTCTGCTTTGAAGGCAGGGATCTGGCCGGAATTAAGCCTCCCGTCCTTGCCCGGAAAATAGGCGTACTCGCCCAGAGCCACAGTGTCAGCTATTCGTTCTCCGTTGAGGAGGTCGTCAAACTTGGGCGGTATGCATATTCAGCGGGTATTTTTTCATCGGCCGGTGAGGAGGATGAGAAAAAGATGCTTGCGGCACTTGAAGAGACAGGTATGCTTCCGTTCAGAAAACAGTCCGTCCTTAAGCTGTCGGGCGGCGAACTTCAGAGGGCGTTTCTGGCACAGGTATTTGCCCAGGATCCGATTCTCCTGATCCTTGACGAACCGACAAATCATCTTGACCTTGTATACCAGAAACAGACATTTGAACTTGTCCGGGCTTGGGTAAAGGATTCCGGCCGCGCCGTAATTTCGGTCGTACATGACCTGAGCCTTGCAAAGGCATACGGGACGCATGCTTTGCTTCTTGACCGCGGTCATACGGTCGCCTCGGGCAAAACAGACGAAGTACTGACACGCGCCAATCTCGAAAAAGCCTATGCAATGGACGTATATGAGTGGATGAGAGAAATGCTGTCGCAGTGGGAATAGAACGGTTGTTTTTCTCCCAGGTCCTCGGCTTCGCCTGCGGAAGGTCGAAAAACAGCCGTTCTATTCCTGTGTTGGCCCCCGGTGAGCGGCAGGAATATCTTTTGATATTTTCCCGATTCAGGGAAGAGGATTTGCGTCAGGCCCTGCGGGCTGACGCCGAAGAATATACCCGGTTATTTCCCGATTCCTGGGCAATAATTTCCGAGTGCGAAGCACCTGATCAAAGCAAATTAAGACAGTCGAGCGTATTTCGAAGGGCGTCAGCCCAAGACAAGCGAGACTATCTTAATTTGCAGGCCCTGCGGAAGGTCGAAAAACAGCCGTTCTATTCCTGTGTTGGCCCCCGGTGAACGGAAGGAATATCTTTTGATATTTTCCCGATTCTGGGAACAGGATTTGCGTCAGGCCCTGCGGGCTGACTGCAGAGAGTACACACCGATATTACCCGATTTATGGATCAAAATTTCCGTGGCGCGAAGCGCCTGATCAAAGCAAAATGCCTTTCCCGTGCAGTCAGTCTGCAGGCTGTGGGTCCTGCGGACTGTGCAAAAAGGGGAAAGGCATTTTTGCTTGTTTTGACGATTGTCGTCAAGGATTTAACCTTATTATGTACAGGGATTTTGTCCGCATGCCGTGGGTGGGGGTAATATCGGCATAATGCAAAGGTAAAGCGGACATCTTTTCCCGTTTCGGCGACAGTGGGTTTTTGACACTGCGGCGTCCGCGAACCGTGTCGCGGCAATTTTTTCTGCAGTTGCTGTGTCAGCCTGTGTCCTGTATATCATATGGTTATTAGTACGTATTCAGAAGACACAAAATAGGAATAACGGTATAACTTTATCGATATAACCATATCTATTTTGCTCCTCGGGACTTCCGTTTTTTGTCACAATTTCAGCGCCTTTTTCGTAAAAATCACCTTCCCGGAGGGAAGATTCTGTGGTTTCAAAAGGGCCTGAAAGCGCGTGTTTTCACCGTGTTCGGGCGAAAAAACGCTTGTTTCGTCCATGCTGAGAATTGTTGCAATATAACTACATCTTGTATTTTTCCATTGACTTCACCACTATATTTAGTTAGGATTATGAACAACAAGAACAACGAAACGCAAAAATATTTGGACCGGAGATAAGCATGAATATACAAGGGCTTCAGAGAGTGTCACTATTGGATTTCCCGGATTGCGTCGCCTGCACGGTGTTTACCTGCGGCTGCAACTTCCGCTGTCCGTTCTGCCAGAATTCTTCCCTTGTACTGCCGGAAGAAATGACTGAGCCGGAGATTGAGGAGGAGGCATTTTTCGCATTCCTTGCCTCTCGCAGAAATAAGCTGGACGGTGTCTGCATTTCGGGGGGCGAACCCCTGCTGCAGCCGGACATTGTGCAGTTTATCCGCAGAATCCGGGATCTGGGTTTCACCGTTAAAATTGATACCAACGGTTCAATGCCGGAGCGTCTCAAGGACCTGGTTCATGAAGGTCTGGTTGACTATGTTGCCATGGACATTAAGAATTCACCGGAACACTATGCCGTGACGGCCGGACTTTCCGAGCTGCCGATGGATAAAATTTTTGAAAGCGTGTCCTTTCTGCTTTCCGGTGCGGTGCCTTACGAGTTCCGCACAACGGTTGTCAAAGAGTTTCATACCGATGAGGATATGGAACAGATCGGCCGGTGGATCAAAGGGGCACAGCATTATTACCTGCAGGAATTCGTAGATTCCGGCAGTCTGATTACGGATGGACTGCACGCATGCAGCCGGGAAGACAAAGAGACGTTTCGCCGGATCGTATCGGCGTATGTTCCTTCCGTAGAGATCCGCGGAGTGTAATCGTATTCCGGCAGCCACATGAATGGATAAATATATAGAAATATCGGCTCAATAAAGGGAGGAAGCAATTATGTACCAGGTTGTGAAGAGAGACGGGAAAACAACGGATTTTAATCTCAGCAAAATCAGCTCTGCTATTACCAAGGCATTCGAGGCGCAGAACAAGGAGTACAATGCCGACATAATTGATTTGCTGGCACTGAAGGTTACTTCCGACTATTCGGCTAAGATCAAAGACGGCAAGGTTACCGTTGAAGATATTCAGGACAGTGTCGAAAGCGTTCTTCAGAATACGGGTTATGCAGATGTGGCCAAGGCTTATATCCTGTACCGCAAGCAGCGTGAAAAGATCCGCTATATGAAGTCGGCCGTTCTGGACTACAAGGACCTTGTCGACAGCTATGTAAAGATCAGCGACTGGCGTGTCAAAGAGAATTCCACCGTCACATATTCCGTCGGCGGACTGATTCTGAATAACTCCGGTGCCATTACGGCCAACTACTGGCTCACAGAAATTTATGACAATGAGATTGCACAGGCGCACCGCAATGCGGATATTCATCTTCATGATTTATCGATGCTTACCGGCTACTGCGCCGGCTGGTCGCTGAAGCAGCTGATTCAGGACGGCCTCGGCGGCATCCCCGGCAAAATTACTTCTGCCCCGGCCAAGCATCTGGCTACACTCTGCAACCAGATGGTCAATTTCCTTGGCATTATGCAGAATGAATGGGCGGGCGCGCAGGCTTTTTCCTCGTTTGACACATATCTGGCGGCTTTTGTAAAAGCGGACAACCTTCCCTATGAGCAGGTTGAGAAGTGTATCGAGTCCTTTATTTACGGCGTCAACACACCGAGCCGGTGGGGTACACAGGCTCCGTTTTCCAATATTACCCTTGACTGGACGGTTCCGGATGACCTTGCAGAGATGAACTGCATTGTCGGCGGCAAGGAACTGGATTTCAAATATAAAGACTGCAAAAAAGAAATGGATATGGTTAACAAGGCTTTCATCAAGATTATGATTGACGGCGATTCCAACGGACGCGGATTTCAGTATCCTATCCCGACCTACTCGATTACAAAGGATTTTGACTGGTCCGATACAGAGAACAACAGCCTGCTGTTTGAGATGACATCCAAGTACGGCACTCCGTATTTTTCCAATTACATCAACAGCGATATGGCTCCGAGCGATGTGCGCAGCATGTGCTGCAGACTCCGTCTTGATCTGCGGGAACTGAGGAAAAAGTCCGGAGGTTTCTTCGGAAGCGGAGAGAGCACCGGTTCCGTCGGCGTGGTTACGATCAACCTGCCGAGGATTGCTTACCAGTCGAGAGATGAAGCGGATTTTTACAAACGCCTCGACAGAATGATGGATATTTCTGCGCGTTCCCTTAAAATCAAGCGCGACACCATCTCAAGACTCCTGAAAGAGGGGCTGTATCCGTATACAAGAAGATACCTCGGTTCTTTTGACAACCATTTCTCCACGATCGGCCTTATCGGTATGAACGAAGCCGGACTGAACGCCAACTGGCTCAAAAAGGATCTTACAAACAAGGAAACCCAGCAGTTTGCCGAAGATGTTTTGAATCATATGAGAAACCGCCTGTCCGATTATCAGGAGGAGTACGGCGACCTGTACAACCTGGAGGCGACCCCGGCTGAATCTACATCCTATCGTCTTGCCAAGCACGACAAGAAGCAGTTCCCGGATATTGTCACGGCTTCCGAAAACGGCAATACTCCGTATTACACCAATAGTTCAAACCTGCCGGTCGGCTATACGGCGGATATCTTTGATGCGCTGGATATCCAGGACGAGCTGCAGACCCTTTATACTTCCGGCACCGTTTTCCACGCATTCCTCGGCGAGAAGCTTCCAAGCTGGAAATCCGCCGCGGCTCTGGTCAGGAAGATTGCCGAGAATTATAAGCTCCCTTATTACACGCTGTCTCCTACGTACTCAGTCTGTACGGAGCACGGATACCTTGCCGGCGAACAGAAGATCTGTCCGATCTGCGGCGGAAATACGGAGACTTACAGCAGAATTACCGGGTATTACCGCCCTGTGCAGAACTGGAACGACGGCAAAACGCAGGAATATAAGGACCGACAGCTGTACGATGTTGACCATTCCGTACTGAAGAGAAAGTCTGAACAGAAGGCATGCGCCTGCGAGGCGGCTCCTGCTGTTCCGGATACCGGGAAAGAAGCAGTTTCCGTTGATGCAGTCACGATAGACGGAAAGGCACTTCTTTTCACGACGAAGACCTGCCCCAACTGCAAGATGGCAAAAAGCATCCTTGACGCCGACATGTTTGCCTATGAACTGATTGATGCCGAGGAGAATGCCGAACTCAGCAGGAAGTACGATGTTCACCAGGCGCCGACCCTTGTCGTTATTGACAGCGGCAAAGTGGAGAAATTCAGCAGCGTGTCCAACATTAAAAAATACGTCAGAGGATAATTGCATGACTGATATTATTGTGGTTGGCGGCGGCTGCGCGGGCCTTACCGCCGCCCTCTATGCTGCGAGAGCCGGGAAATCCGTGCTTGTTTTCGAAGCGGAGAACATCGGCGGGCAGATTACCGCCTCCCCGCAGGTGGATAATTATCCGGGTATTCCCCATGTCAGCGGAATGCAGTTTGCTGACAGCCTTTTTGAGCAGGTGACGGAGCTTGGCGTAGCGATTGAACTTGATTCGGTTCTGCGCATCGAAGATACGGCACAGGGGAAAACCGTAATTACGGAGAATGGCAGCTATACATGCAAAGCTGTCATCCTCGCTACCGGTTCACGACACCGCACACTTGGCCTTCCCCGCGAGGAAGAGCTGACCGGCCGCGGCATTTCGTACTGTGCTGTCTGCGACGGAGCCTTTTACAAAGACTGTGAGGTTGCTGTTGCAGGCGGCGGAAATACCGCCGTCAGCGATGCGCTTTATCTGTCATCGATCTGCAAAAGTGTTACCGTCATTCACCGCAGAGATGCATTCAGAGCGGATGCGAGTCTCCTGAGGAGGGCGGAGGCAAAAAGCAATATCCGCTGGATGACAAGTGCTGTTCCGGAAGAACTGCTCGGAGGGGACAGCCTGACCGGCATCCGCGTGCGAAGTACGAAGACCGGCGAACTGAGCGATATCCCGGCCGACGCCTTATTCGTCGCCGTTGGTCAGATACCTGAGAATACAGCGTTTTCCGGTATGGTTGCCACCGACGGGACGGGATATCTTCTGGCCGGTGAAGACTGCAGCACAAATGTGGACGGAATCTATGCGGCAGGTGACTGCCGGACAAAAACGGTGCGCCAGCTGACAACGGCTGTGGCTGACGGAGCGAATGCCGCTATGGCTGCCGTGGACTGCGTCTCCTGCATGGAACAGCAGAAGTAATACGATATAATTCAGGATGCAGGCAACAGAAACGGCGGGTTTTCGGACCTGCCGTTTTTGTTTTCAAAGGAAAGGAAAAGGCCCGCTGCCGGGTCATTTCGTTGATTTCCTGCGTGCTTTTGCGGCTTTTGCATGGGGATCAGCCGGAAACAAAAACTTACTGTTAAAGCTGCTCCGCGTATTCTTGCTTTATACCCGGGAAAATGATAACACTGCATTATAGAGTATGTGCGATTCCGGTCGAATTTATATGCGGTGTGCGATTTCGGACGAATTTTATGAAAATCCTGCATTGGCTTTTTGCTTCGCATAGAAGTGAGTCATCGAGGGAGGCGCACTGGATGAACAGATATAGAATTCTTTATGAGGGACGGGTCCAGGGCGTGGGGTTTCGGTATTTCGCTTTTCACACGGCGCAGTTCTGCCGTCTTTCCGGTTTTGTGCGCAATATGGACGACGGACGTGTTGAAGTCGAAGTCCAGGGAACCGAAGAAGCGGCCGCACGGTTCATGAAAATCATCAGGGATGGGAATGGCTGCTCCTCGATCAGTCATTACACGATAGAGCAGATTGCTGCATGCCCCGGAGAACATTTTTTCTCCGTGAAATATTAGAAAAATTCCGTCACGTTGTTATTTCAGACTGCGAAGCGGAGCGACCTGTATGACTTCGATCCCCATCCTGCGGAAGCGGTCCAGCGTGCTGCGCGAAGCCTCCGTATCCGTGATGATTTTGTCGCCTGCGCGAAGAGTTCCGGATACAAAACTCTGTGTCTTGCCGATTTTGGAGTGATCGGCAACAATAATGCGCTCCGTGGCCCGCATCATCATCATTTCGTTTATGGAGGCCTCCTGGAGTATGGATGTCGTCAGGCCCTGCTCGGGCGTCAGTCCCGCACAGCCGATAAAGCACTTGGTCGCGGTAACCCGCCGGAGGTTGTTCAGGGCGAAATCGCCAACCATGGATTCCTTCGGCTCCCGGAGCTCGCCGCCTGTCAGGACGACAAGGATGTCGGAGTTGCGCTTGCAAGCGATTGCTTTGGCGTTGTTGGTGATGACGGTCACATTTTTGGCGGTTATATACTTCAAAATAAGCGTTGCCGTGGAACTTGTATTGATGAAAATGGAATCCCGGTCATTTACAAGCTTGGCGGCTTCCCTGGCAATTGCATGCTTGTGGAGGACAAGGGTGGAGCTGAACGATGTGCTGACCGGATTGATCAGCGTTGCGCCGCCGTAATGGCGCTCGACGAGATGCTGCTGTTCAAGATACTCCAGATCGCGCCGTATTGTGAGCGGGGATGTGCTGAGCTCGCCGGCGAGGAACGTTACTTTAACCTCTCCGTATTGTTCAAGCATATTCAGTATCTTTTTCCTGCGGTTTTCAATAAAGGAAGTACCCTTTTTCATATGATCTACCTGCCGATCTGCTTTGATATGCTTGTGTATATGAACAAGTTAATAAATGAATACGTTAAATCGTTCGTTTAAATTGTAAAACAATTGATCAGCGTTGACAAGATGTATGAATTTTATATGAATTGGATGCTTGGTTCATATAGAATCGATCAAATAGATCATATAAAATAAAAAAGTGTGCAAAGATCACAAAATAATTCTAAAGAAATTGTGCACAGCGTCAATTGCTAAGGCAGTTTGCACAATTTAACATGTGAATTGTATAGAAACGACAAGTTTTTATGAATGTTTTGATTATTTCAAATGCTGCCTCCGGTCATGCGAAAGCTGACTACTCTCTGGGCAGGAAGGGAGAAGAAAATGCTTCTGAAGGAAATTGTTGAAAAGAGCCATTTCGCATTTCATGAACGGGCCGATACCTGGCAGGATGCGATCCGTTTAAGCTGCGGACCGCTCGAAAAGGACGGAACGGTAGATCAGACCTACGCAGAGGAGATCATCGCATGCGTAACAAAACACGGGCCGTACATTGTGATTGTTCCGGGACTGGCCATGCCCCATTCGACAGAAAACGCGGTTGGCGTTCACGGGACCGATATCGGCTTCATGAAACTGGCTGAACCCGTATCATTCGAGGAGGGGAATCCGGCAAAAGACGCCAGCGTATTTTTCACATTGGCATCCATTGACAGTGACGCGCATCTTGAAAATATGCAGCGTCTTTACACGGTGCTGACAAATGACGAGGTGCTGGCAGAACTGCAGAATGTAACGGGGCCGCTGGATTTGATCCGCCTGGATGCACTCTGTGAAGCTGCGCAAGCTTAGGGGAAATGTTCCGCCGTTGGCAAAGGGACGGTGAACAAAATACATGAAGTATAAAGGAGGACTGTATGGATTTCTTATCGATCTTAAAAACCATCTGGGAATTTTTCGTCAATAACTTTCTTACTCAACCTGCCTACTTTATCGGATTAATCGTTGTAATAGGCTATTTGCTGCTTCGCAAGCCCTGGTATGATGTACTTGCCGGTTTTGTGAAGGCTGTTGTCGGTTACATGATTTTGACTGTCGGCTCCGGCGGACTCGTCAACAACTTCCGGCCGATCCTGGTCGGACTCAAGGATCGTTTTAACCTTGATGCTATGGTCATCGACCCCTACTTCGGGCAGAATGCCGTTACGGCGGGCCTGGAACCGGTGTTCGGCCGTACCTTTACCAATGTTATGATCCTTCTCCTGATCGCCTTTATTTTCAACATCCTGCTTGTCGCATTCAGGAAATGGACAAAGCTCCGCTCGGTTTTCACAACCGGACATGTGCAGCTGCAGCAGGCGTCGACAGCTTTCTGGCTTATGCTGTTCTGCTTCCCCTTCTTAAATGATACATGGATTCTGGTCCTGATGGGTGTTATCCTCGGCCTGTACTGGGCAGTCGGTACCAACCTGACAGTCAGAATTACCCAGGATCTTACGGATGGCGCCGGATTTGCCATCGCCCACCAGCAGATGTTTGGACTTGCTCTTTTCACGAACCTTGCAGAGAAGATGAACAAGGGCAAAAGACAGTCCAAAAAACTGGAAGACATCAGACTTCCCGGTTTCCTGAAAATCTTCAACGAGAACATTGTTGCAACTTCCATCCTCATGACACTGTTCTTCGGAATTATCCTGGTTGTCCTCGGAAAGGATTACCTGGTAGCAGGAGAGTTCATGAAGCCGACCCAGAACTTTGTCTTCTATATCATGACGACCAGCTTTAACTTTGCTGTTTACCTCAGCATCCTGCAGCTCGGCGTCCGCACATTCGTTACGGAACTCACCAATTCCTTCCAGGGTATTTCCCAGAAACTGCTGCACGGCGCTGTTCCCGGTGTTGACTGCGCAGTCTCTTATGGCTTTGGTTCCCCGAATGCAGTTACAATCGGTTTCCTGTTCGGCGCTCTCGGTCAGTTCCTTGCGATTATCGCGCTTATACTCCTGAAGAGCCCCGTTCTGGTTATCGCAGGATTCGTTCCGGTATTCTTTGATAACGCCACAATCGGTGTTTATGCAAACAACAAAGGCGGTATCCGCGCCGCAATGCTCTTCCCGTTCATTTCCGGACTCTGCCAGGTCTTCGGGTCCGCATTTATCGCGAGCTTCGTTGGCATGGCCGCTTACGGCGGATACCTTGGCATGTGGGACTGGGCCGTCGTATGGCCGGTATTCACAGTCGCAATGAAGTACCTGAGCTTCTTCGGCGTCGCACTTGTTGTTATCTTCCTGGTTGCGATTCCCCAGCTCCAGTACCGCGCAAACAAGAAAACGTACTTTATGGAAACAGAAGACTGGGAAGCTTGCAAAGCTGCACGTGCCGCTGAGGCTGCAGCTAAAGCCGCCAAGTAATCTCCCCGCTGGTTGGCTTGCCACTGCCAGTCGACTGATGCGGCGCAGGATCGCCTGCGCCGCATCAGCTTCTCTTTTTCACCGGATTTGATGCAGCGGCGGTTCCGTCCGCCGTATATAGAAAGGAATATGAATATGATTAAGATTCTTGTAGCCTGTGCCAATGGTGCCGGAACCAGCCTGATGATGAAGATGTCCGTTGAGCGCGCAACAAAAGAGCTGGGAATCCCCGTAATGGATATTCACCACTGTTCGCTGTCTGAAGGCGTGAGCTCCGCAACGCAGTACGATATCGTTTTTGCCCCGCTTAATTTTGTAAACATGTATGACGATGCCAAAAAAAGAGGCGTCACAGTTATCGGTCTGCGTAATGTTTTAAGTGATAAGGAAGTTAAGGAGAAATTAATTGAGTGCGGAGCCGTTGAAAAATACAAAAAATGAAAATTTGGCAGATGCCGCACGTAAGATCCGCCTGATTGTCTGTGACATGGACGGAACCCTGCTCGGCCGGGACCGGCTCATCAGCGAACGAAACCTTTCTGCGATCCGTGCCGCCCGTGAAAAGGGCGTCAGGACCACAGTCTGTTCCGGCCGTATTTTCCCTATGATGGAAAGCTATATCCGGACGCTGCAGCTAGACTGCCCCCTCATTTCTTCAAACGGAGCCGTTGTCTCCGAACCCGACGGAACGCTGCTGCGGCACACAAGCCTCGCACCGGCGGACTGTTACAGCCTGCTGACATACGCGCTGAACCATCAGCTCGATATCTCTGTCCTTTCCGACGAGTCCTGCTGGTTTTCGTCAAACAGCCTGCGTATCAACCGATTTATCGAATATAACGCAATCGCATCCCGAAGCGGAATGCGGCAGATTGAATTACATATGTTTCCGGTTTCTGCGGGCCCGCTGACGGAAGAGGCTGTGCGGAATACCTGCCCCGAGCTGGAAAAGCTGCATCTTAGAAAAATCTTGATTTATGAACTGGCTCCGGGGCAGCTCGATGCGGTACGTCATGTTATCGACGGATTGCCTGGTCTGTGTGTGACCAGTTCCGAAAAGGGACTCTTCGATATTCTTCCCGCCGGAGCGGACAAGGGCACCGGACTTATTCAGCTTGCCGAAGTGCTTGGGCTGAAGCCCGATGAGGTCATGGTATTCGGTGATTATGATAATGATAAGCCCATGTTTGCGTGGGCAGGAATCGGCATTGCAATGGGTAATTCCGTTCCGGCGCTCAAAAGCATAGCGTCCGCCGTTACAGCGGCAAATGATGAAGACGGAGTTGCCCTCGCTATTGAAGCGTATGTCCTGCACTGACAGGTGCCGCGCGGAAAGGCTGTGAATACATGGAAACAATTCAGGTAAAGAAGACATTTTCCCGTGGCTTTGCACTTGCCCCGGCTTTCGTGGTCCAGAATGGAAAGGTGACGGCTGCAACATATACCGTTACCGGAGCGGAAGCCATTGAGAAGGAACAGTCACGTTTTACAGAAGCGGTTGAGAAGGTGTCAGAAAATCTGACCGAGCTGGCCGCCGCGAATGAGATTTTTGCAGGCCACCTGTCGGTGGCAAACGACTTTATGCTTCGCGATGGTGTTTTTACCCGGATCGGGGAACAGAACATGAATGCGGAAGCGGCCCTTCAGGAGACCATTGCGGAAATACGCGCAATGTTCGAGCAGATGGATGACGAATATATGCGTGAGCGCGCAGCAGATGTTTCCGATGTCGGGAACCGTTTGCTTGCAGCTCTCCAGGGACGTTCCATCAACCGGTTTGCGGCCCTGGACAAGCCCTCGGTTATTGTAGCCGAGGATCTGGCTCCGTCGGACACCGCCAATATTAACCTTGAACTGGTCAAAGGGTTTATTACGGAAAAAGGCGGCATCACGTCGCATGTCAGCATTATGGCAAGAAGCCTTGGAATCCCTGCCCTTGTCGGTGTAACGGGGATTATGCAGAAAGTGAAAGCCGGAATGATGATCGCCATGAACGCACAGGCAGGGCAGATCATTCTTGAGCCGGACGAACATATGCAGTCGTCATTTGCCGACCAGCAGCTGGCATTCGATCTGCGCATGAAAAAGCTGGAAGAGAGCAGCATGCTCCCGGCAACGACGACCGACGGACATACGGTAAAGGTCTACGCAAATGTCGGAAGCGTGCAGGATATCCGCAACGCCCTGCCATACCATATCAACGGCATCGGATTATTCCGCAGCGAATTCCTTTTTATGGAAAACACACATTTTCCGACGGAAGAAGAACAGTTTACGGCATATAAGGATGCAATCCTGACACTTGGTCACGAAATCATCGTCAGGACACTTGATATCGGCGGCGACAAGGGTCTCAGCTACTTTACATTTCCGCAGGAAGAGAACCCGTTCCTCGGGTATCGTGCGATTCGGCTCTGCCTTGACCGGACGGACGTCTTCAGGACGCAGATCCGGGCAATCCTGCGCGCCAGCCAGTTCGGCCCCCTGCGCATCATGATTCCGATGATCATATCGGTTGAGGAACTGGAATCGGCACAGAAGCTTGTTGAAGAGTGCAAGGCGGAGCTCAGGGCGGAGGGCGTGCTGTTTGACGCGCATATCCCCGTGGGAATCATGATTGAAACGCCTGCCGCCGTACTTATGGCGCGTGACCTTGCCGCACGATGCGACTTTTTCAGCATCGGGACGAATGACCTGACCCAGTATGTGCTGGCGGTCGACCGCGGAAACCAGCGGATCAGCCATCTGTATGACAGCTGCAACCCTGCCGTGCTGCGTGCAGCCGCACAGGTCATCGAAGCAGGCCATGAAGCCGGCATTGAAGTCGGTATGTGCGGTGAATTTGCAAGTGACCTGACCGTAACGGAACTGCTGCTTGGACTGGGGCTTGATGAATTCAGCATGGCAGCAGGTGAGACTCCGCTCGTCAAGGAAAAAATACGTTCACTGAATTTCGAAAAAGCGAAAGAAAAAGCATGTGAGATTATCCGTTCGGCAACGACTGCGGAGGTGCACGCCCTTCTGGAAGCCGGACAAATCTGACAGAACCGATGGAGGAGAAAGAATGAGCGTATATCAGCTGGGACTTTATGAGAAAGCGATGCCGTCAGAACTGAACTGGACGGAGAAGCTGATAACTGCGCACGAAGCCGGATTTGACTACATGGAGATCAGCATCGACGAGACGGATGAAAAGCAGGCCCGTCTGGACTGGACGGATGTCAAAAGGCAGGAACTTGCCAGAGCGATCCGCGTTACAGGGGTTCCGATCCGCAGCATGTGCCTTTCCGGCCACCGCAAATATCCGCTGGGCAGCCATGACCCGGCTGTCCGTACCCGCAGTCTGGAAATGATGGACAAGGCTATCGAGCTCTGTGACAACCTTGGCATCCGGATTATCCAGCTTGCCGGATACGATGTCTATTATGAAGACAGCGACGCGTCCACGCGCCAGCATTTTGCCGGAAACCTGGCAGCCTGCGTGGAGAAAGCCGCGGCAAAAGGAATCCTCCTGGGCTTTGAGACAATGGAAACCCCGTTCATGGATACCGTTGATAAGGCAATGGCATACGTGCAGAAGATCAACAGCCCTTATCTGGGTGTTTACCCGGATCTGGGCAATCTGAAAAATGCAGCCCTGCTGTACTGCGGGGATGTAAACGATGACCTGGAAATCGGACGCGGCCATATCATTGCCGCCCATCTGAAAGAGACGATTCCCGGACATTACAGGGAAATACCCTACGGTACCGGACATACGGAATACGGCCCCAACCTTGCGGTGCTGCGCGACATTGGCGTTCGGCTGTTTGTCGGGGAATTCTGGTACAAAGGGTCGGAACAGTGGCGTGAAGACATACAGTTTGCCAATCTGTTCCTGCGCAGCAAGCTGGACATGGCCTTCGGGCAGAAAGAGGTGTAACACATGCTGGAAGATTTAAAACAAGCCGTATTAAAAGCAAATCTTGATCTGGTCAAATATAATCTGATTACGTTTACCTGGGGAAATGTAAGCGGCATCGACCGTGAACGCGGCCTGATGGTAATCAAACCCAGCGGAGTCGACTACGACGGTATGAAAGCGGAAGATATGGTTGTCACCGACCTCGACGGAAATGTGGTCGAAGGACATTACAAACCATCTTCGGATACACCCACCCATACAGAACTATACAAGGCTTTTCCCGAAATCGGCGGCGTCGTGCATACGCATTCCTCCTGGGCCACATCGTGGGCGCAGGCCGGACGTTCGATTCCCTGCTACGGCACGACACAGGCAGACTACTTCTACGGAGCCATTCCATGTGCCCGGGACCTGACTGCGGAGGAGGTTAACAGCGCCTACGAAGTAAATACCGGCAAAGTGATCGTTGAAACATTCAAGAATAAGAATCCGATGGATATCCCGGCTGTTCTCTGTGTCAACCACGGACCGTTTGCCTGGGGCCGGGATCCGGCCGAAGCCGTCCATAACGCAGTGGTCCTTGAGGAAGCAGCAAAAATGGCTGCGAGGACCGAACTGATCACCCCGGATGTGAATCCGGCTCCTCAATACATCCTTGACAAGCATTACCTGCGGAAGCACGGACCGAATGCTTATTACGGACAAAAATAATGAATATCTGCGTTATGGTAGGGTGAGTAAAGGCTTACGTCCGGAACCCGACCGAAAGGAGAAAGCATGAAGACTGAAAAGAAAGTAATAGCATCGATGCCCAAGTGTTATTCGATTGCGATACTGAATGCCGGAGGCGAACGGTCCTTTATTGTAGCTACGGAGAAGGAAGGTGACTGTCAGCGCTTTGATCTTGAGGGCAGATACCTGGAGACGATCTGGTCTGCGCCCGGAGGGGTTATGACGATGGTCCAGATTCCGGGAAGCAACGGCGCATTTCTGGCAACGCACAAATTCTTTTCCCCGAATGATTCGAAAGAGGCAAAAATTATCCTTGCGGAACCGGTACGCCTCGACGGAGTTCCCGTCAGGGATCTGTCCGAGCCGCATATCTGGAACATACGCACCCTGGCGGAACTTCCTTTCGTGCACCGCTTTGATATCCTTACCGTGGGATCTGTGAATTACCTGATTGCATGCTGCCTCAAATCAGAGCATGAATACAAGGACGATTGGACGCATCCGGGACGGATCTATGCAGGTGTACTTCCCAATGTTCTGGACGGCTTCGGCCCGGAAAACCAGCTTCCCCTGGATATCCTGAAAGAAGGACTGACCAAAAACCACGGCTATTTCCGCTGTGTCCTGGAAGACGGACGCCCCGGCAGCATCGTATCTGCTGCGGAAGGTGTCTTCCGGGTCTCCCCGCCTGCACGTGCGGCCGGCACATGGTCGGTGGAGCAGCTTTTGGATATTCCGGCAAGTGATGCAGCGGAGATCGACCTTGACGGGGACGGAATCAGGGAACTGGCTGTATATTCGCCGTTCCACGGAGACCAGCTGACCGTATGGAAAGCATCCGACGGAAAGTACAGAGAGATTTACCGTTTTCCGCAGCCCCTTGAATTCCTGCATGCGATCTGGAGCGGCAGTCTGTATGACAAACCCGCGGTCCTTGTCGGACACCGGAAAGGTGACAGGGATCTGATGGGATTGTCATATGACCATGATAAAAAGACATACGTACTTGACCCCATCGACCATGACCGCGGTCCGACCAATGTCCAGGTATATGAATATCATTCCAGGCCGGTCATTATTGCAGCCAACCGGGAAACAGATGAAGTGGCATTGTACACCGTACTGCCGCAGTAAACGGAAAGAGAAGAACAAATGAGGAGGAATGAAAATGGTCAGTGAAAACATTGTGGTAAAAAACAAATCCGGTCTGCACCTGCGTCCGGCGACGGAACTGAATAAAGTCGCCATGCAGTGCGCTTCCAACGTCACCCTTATCAGCGGCGTGAAAAAGGTCAATCCCAAGAGCGTCATTATGCTCATGGGATGCGGCATCAAGTGCGGTACGGAAATAACGGTTACGTGCGACGGTGCGACTGAAGCGGAGGATCTTGCGAAAATCCTGGACGCCATCCGCGGCGGTTTCGGCGAAGAAATGATTCCCTGAATCTATATAATAAAGGAGAATTTTTATGAGCAAAATTGATGAAATCACGCGTGAAAAATGGATCCTGGGCGCATTCCCCGAGTGGGGCACATGGCTGAATGAAGAAATTGACAATGAGGTTGTAGCTCCCGGCACATTTGCTATGTGGTGGCTTGGCTGCACGGCTATCTGGCTCAAGACGGAAAACAGCACAAACATCGCGATTGACCTGTGGTTCGGCAACGGCAAAAGATCCCAGAAGAGCAAATTTATGGCTGACTACCACCAGATGAGAAACATGACAGGCGGACGTCTGACACAGCCGAACCTGCGCGCAGCACCGGTTGTCTATGATCCGTTTGCCGTAACGAAAGTGGATGCCGTCCTTTCCACGCATTATCACAATGACCACATCGACCCGTTCTTTGCGGCAGCCGTAATGAAGAACTGCGGACCGGACGTGCCGTTCATCGGCCCCCTCGAAAGCGCTAAGAAATGGCTGAGCTACGGCGTTCCGGAAAACCGGATTCAGATTGTAAAGCCCGGTGATGTCATCAAGATCAAAGACGTGGAAATTGTCGTCCTCGATTCCTTTGACCGTACCTGTCTTGTAACGGCTGATGAGCCTCTTGCCGGTAAGTGCCCGGACAACATGGATGAGAAGGCTGTCAATTATCTGCTGAAAACCCCCGGCGGCAACATTTATCACAGCGGCGATTCCCATTACTCCGTATACTACGCCAAACACGGCAAAGACCATAAGATCGATGTTGCCCTAGGTTCCTACGGTGAGAATCCTGCCGGCAACCAGGACAAGATGACTTCCGTTGACATCCTTCGTATGGCAGAAGCTCTTCAGACCAAAGTGGTCATACCGTTCCATTATGACGTATGGACCAATTTTAAAGCAGACCCGCTTGAAATCCTGATGCTCTACAACTACAAGAAAAATGTACTGCAGTATCAGTTCAAGCCGTTCATCTGGGATGTCGGAGGCAAATTTACATATCCGGAAGACAAGGACAAAATGCAGTATCATTATCGCAGGGGCTTTGAGGACTGCTTTATTGACGAACCCAACGTACCTTACCGTTCTATTCTGTAAAAAACGGATAAACGTGTGAACGGCCGGATCTTTTTGAGCCGGCCGTTTTTGGTGTGCTGCCGGAATCATACCGGTCTGCACAAAAGAAAGGAATTGCCATGATAAACAGAGATACGGAAAAATTAGCGGTCAGTACGATACGCGTCCTGTCTATGGAGGGCGTACAGAAGGCCAACTCAGGGCATCCCGGACTGCCTATGGGATCCGCGCCCGCCGCCTTTGAACTATGGGCAAATCACATGAACCACAATCCGTCCGACCCGGAATGGATGAACAGGGACCGATTTGTACTGAGCGCCGGTCATGGATCGATGCTGCTGTATTCCCTGCTGCACCTGTTTGGATACGGTCTTACATCCGAAGACCTGCAGCAGTTCAGACAGTGGGGGAGCAGAACACCGGGTCATCCGGAATACGGACACACCAGGGGTGTCGAGACGACAACGGGCCCGCTTGGACAGGGGTATGCGAATGCAGTCGGCATGGCCATGGCAGAGGCGCACCTTGCAGCGAAATACAACACGGAAGATCAGAAAATCATTGACCATTACACATACGTATTATGCGGAGACGGCTGCATGATGGAAGGCGTTGCCAGCGAAGCCGCATCTCTTGCGGGTACCTTAAAGCTTGGGAAGCTGATCGTCCTGTATGATGACAATGAAATTTCCATCGAAGGCGACACGGATGTATCTTTCCGCGAAGATGTAAAGATGCGCCATGAAGCATATGGGTTTCACGTGCAGGACATAGCTGACGGCAACGATACCGATGCCGTCGGCAGGGCGATTGAAGCGGCAAAAGCTGTTGCGGACAAACCGTCGCTGATCGCCATTCATACGAAAATCGCGTATGGTTCACCGCTTGAAGGCTGTGAGGCTGCCCACGGATCCCCCCTCGGCGCGGAAAACATCGCTAAAACAAAAGAATTCTACTGCTGGCCGGAAAACCTCGGCGCATTTGCTGTCCCGCAGGAAGTCACGGATTATATGGCTGCAAAAAAGCAGGAACTCGCCGCAAAAGCTGCCGAATGGGACAAACTGTTTGCAGCCTGGAAAAATACCAATCCCGGACTTGCCGAGGATCTGCGAAGGAGCTGTTCCAATGAAGTGCCCGACCTTGAAAAGGATCCCGGATACTGGAATTTCTCCGGCAGGGATGCGACCCGTTCAACAAGCGGAAAAGTTCTGAACTACCTGGCAGGAACCCTCCCGAACCTTTTCGGCGGAAGTGCCGACCTCGCACCGTCCACAAAGACGGAACTGAAGGGCAAAGGGTGGTTCAGTGCGGATAACCGGGCGGGGCAGAACATCCACTTCGGTGTCCGTGAGCACGCGATGGGAGCCATTACGAACGGAATTACCGTACACGGCGGCCTTAGGGGGTTCTGCTCTACGTTCTTTGTTTTCACGGACTACATGAAAGGCGCCATGCGCTTAAGCGCACTGATGGACATCCCGGTCATGTATGTCATGACGCATGACAGTATAGGTGTCGGCGAAGACGGCCCGACGCACGAACCTGTCGAACATCTCGCAGCACTGCGGGCGACGCCGAACATGTATGTTTTCAGGCCGGCGGACGGCCGGGAAACAGCTGCAGGCTACCTTGCGGGCCTCAGGCAGAAGCATCCGGTCTGCATGGTGCTGAGCCGGCAGAATCTGCCGACATACGATAAGAGCGGCCCGGAAGCAATGAAGGGCGGCTACGTCCTTTCCGATAAGGCGGACTACAAGGCGATCATTCTTGCAAGCGGCTCGGAAGTGGAGATTGCAGCTGCCGCACAGGAACAGCTTGCAGCGGCGGGAATTCCCGTGCGCGTCGTATCCATGCCCTGCATGGAGCTGTTTGACGAACAGACGGACGCATATAAGGAATCCGTACTTCCGAAAACCTGCAGGGCCAGGGTCTCGGTCGAAGCCGGCACGTCCATGCCCTGGTATAAGTATGTAGGAACAGACGGTGCCATAATCGGAATCGACCGTTTCGGAGCATCAGCCCCGGCAGAGATCCTCTACAGGGAATTCGGTTTTACGGCTGAAAATGTTGCCGAAAAAGTAAAACAGGTCATCGGCTGACCGGAAGACGAAAAACATCCGGAACCTGAAAATGGTTCCGGACGCAGAGCAAAATAAAGAGGGTGCACTATGAAGTGCACCCTCTTTATTTTGTGCGCCATGCATGGCGATTACCTGACGGTGCAAGTCCGTTATGGAGGTATGCAGAAACGAACCATCAGTCGTGAACAGCGAACGGATCGTGTTTCTGCTGCGGCATATCATTTAAACAGTTCCTCCTGTCGTTCAAATGACAATTTTGACTTTATTCCAAAGATAAAAAGGTTGATAACACGGATAAGAAATGAAGAGATGTAATATGTCAACTCTTTAATTTGGTTAATATCACAAAAAAACGGGAAAAACATGTCAAATTTTGGTGGAACGTGTTGACGGGTCCGCGGCGCGATGCTATATTGGAAGCGCTACCATAAAAACACCGGTAAATCCGCATAAAGTATGAAAGCGCTACCTATTTGCGGATCATTTGGTTCTAAGAGGAGGGAAAAATCCATGCGCAAATCCATTTTTTCTGTGATGGCGGCTCTCGCATTAGCCGCGGCAACACTGCTGAGTGCCTGTGGGGGTGCTACAGCTTCAACAAGTGCAGGAAATGCAGACGGGAGCTCGGCTGCTTCATCCGGCAAATCCGTGACATTGAAGGTTCTGGTTCACCAGAATCCGCCGATGGTCGAGTACATGAACAGCTTCAACGAGAAATTTACCGCAGCCCACCCCAACATCAAAATCGACATGGCGGTGGTCAATGCCAATGATCTCAGTACGGTCACACAGACCCGCCTGACAGCCAATGACGTAGATGTGATTGACATCTTTGGCTTCGCCAATGCTGCCCAGACATATATGACAAACGTCACCCCGCCGAACTGGCAGACCTTGATCGAAGCCGGCTATCTGATGGATATCAGCGATCAGGATTTTATCAAAAACTATGACGAAGCCTCCATAAAAGATGCCTGCACATATAACGGCAAGGTCTACGCTGTCAACCTCGGACGCGTTGCCTACAGCGGCATCTATGTCAACAAGGACCTTTTTGCAGCGAATAATGTCAAGATTCCGACGACCTGGAGCGAACTGGTCGCAGCCAACGACGCTTTCAAGGCTGCGGGGATTCCTCTGATGACCGCCGGCGGCAAAGACGGATGGCCGATCTTTGTCGGTGCCTACGGTCTGCTTGGCGCCATGTACCCGGATCAGGCCGCATTGGTTGAAGGCCTGTGGACAGGCACAATCAAGTGGAATGATACGAAGGCGCTGGAGATGTGGGAGAAGATGAAAGTCTATGCCGGCGAGATGATGGAATCCGGCGCGAGCGGTATTGCGGGTGACGCGGCTCCCGGACGCTTTGCTTCGGGCGCAGTCGCCATGTTCCCGGGCGGCACCTGGTATGCCAGCTCGATCGAAGAGGCCAAACCGACTTTTGACTGGACGTATATTCCTTTCCCCGGCAGCGACAACGCAGACGACAACAAATACCTGTTCGGCAAATATGACCAGGGCTGGGCAATCGCGGAAAAGACCCCCAATAAGGAAGCCGCCCTGCTTTACCTGAGCGAATTCTCGGATCCTGCCAACTATGCGGCTTTTGCCAATGCAGTCGGCTTCATTCCGACCCAGCCGGATGTCACTCTCGAGACAAAGATCGGCCAGGAAGTCTCTCCGTATCTTGCCAACTTCAAGGTCGGTTATGAACAATACTGGGTCGCCCCCAAGGGCGCCGGCCAGTATGCCAACCCGTACGCTTCGTACTTTGCGCCCTTTGGTACCTATACGGATGCCAAAGCCTTGGCTGACAAGGTCCAGGAAGATCTGCAGTCCGGTCTCGACGCCTGATCATTCCCGGCGCGGTCCGCAGTCAATCCATATGGTTTTCTGCTCTGTATCGACGGGAAGGCTCCCCCGGCATCTTTCGGGTGAGCCTTCCCGGCTAGAGAACGTTATGAGGGGGAAA
>Ga0183100_1000643_pt1 | contig 24188 bp, 23 predicted proteins | sample Biomet2_FD_127789 | JGI IMG/M metagenome (GOLD analysis project Ga0183100, IMG submission 127789) | Microbial communities from bioreactor (seeded with anoxic lake sediment) at LBNL, California, USA - Biofuel metagenome 2 | ecosystem: Engineered > Bioreactor > Anaerobic > Unclassified ...
CGACCCCACCTCCGTCAACCGCCTTTTTAGGAAAACCCCTTATACTTTCGATTTGTTCCAACAAGCGCTTGTTTTATAACATTCTATTCCATCCGCCTTTTCTCTTTTAACTTCTTGGCGCGCGGCCTACCCCTTTCTACTTCGGTCTTGTACGTTGACTACCACCGTTAGACAATCACAAAAAAACCGCCTTTCGGCGGTCTTTTATTCTGGCATCCCTAAATGATCAACTACGATAGTCCGCATTAATACGAACATATTCATATGAAAAGTCACAGGTCCAGATGCGCGTCTCTGCCTCCCCACGATTCAGCAGTACGCGTACTGAGAACTCTGGCTTTTGCATAATCTGCTGTCCCTGTTCTTCTCGATACTCGGGACTTCGCCCACCATTGCAGGCCACCAGCACATCATCTAGATAAAGTGCCACCCGATCAACGTCCAGATCATGGACCCCAGCGTAACCGATGGCGCAAAGCAAACGCCCAAGATTAGGGTCAGACGCAAAGAATGCCGTTTTGACGAGTGGAGAGCGTGCAATCGCATACGCTACTGCCTTGCATTCAGCAACGCTACGACCACCTTCAACGGTAACCGTTACAAATTTAGTGGCCCCTTCTCCATCACGCACAACCGCCTGGGCGAGTTCGATCGCCAGCGCCACAAGCGCTGCTTTCAATTCGCTGTACTCTGGCAGATCATCTGAATCGATCAGGCGCGCCGCACTCTTGCCGGTTGAAATCAGCATAAAGCTATCGTTGGTCGAGGTATCTCCATCAATCGAAATACAATTGAAAGATACGTCGGCGACTTCTCGTACCAACTGGTTCAGGATTGGGCGGGTAATTGCTGCATCTGTAGCGATAAACCCCAGCAATGTTGCCATATTGGGGTGGATCATGCCGGCACCTTTGGCAATCCCTGTAATTGCAACAGGCATGCCACCCAGGCTGATGCTGCGACTTCGCGCCTTGGCCACGGTATCGGTCGTCATGATGGCTTCGGCCGCACCCGCCCAACCAACGGTATAACGATGTGGCAACGCTTGAATAATTTTGTCAGCTGGCAGCGGTTCCAGGATCACCCCGGTTGAAAATGGCAGCACCTGCTCGGACAAGCAGCCCAACTCTTGGGCCACTGCATCACATACGGCTCGGGCATCCAAACGTCCTTGTTCACCCGTTCCCGCATTGGCATTGCCTGTATTAACCACTAGCGCGCGAATCTGCACTCCAGCATCCAGATGGGCCTGGCAAATTTGTACTGGTGCGGCACAAAAGCGATTCTGTGTAAACACACCAGCAACGGTATTCCCCTTATCAAGGTGCATGACTAATACATCCTTGCGCCCCGGATATTTGATCCCCGCTTCGGCAACGCTTAGCTTCAGCCCTTCTATCGGGCTCAAGTTAGCGTCATCCATCGGTTTTAGATTAACTGCCATGTTTCTTCTCCATTTCTGCACTTCCAGACTGGATCTATAAATCCGCTGCGATTCACTCTTTTGCTGACTCAGGCATCTGTCTGACTTTCTAGCAACAAGGCAAGTAAGTCATCACCATACCGGGCCAGCTTAAGTTCGCCCAGACCATAAACACGTGCCAGCATCGTTCGATTAAGTGGTTTATCCTCGACCAACTGGCGCAATGTTCGGTCAGAAAACACTGCATATGCAGGAACATTATGCTCGTCAGCAACTTGCTTGCGCCAGCGTCTCAGCATCTGCCACAACCGCTCTTCACGTTCTGTCCTTAACCAACGCTCAGCACCACTACGTTGTCCCTTGCCGCTCTTCTCTGAGATTGGACGTAGTTGAATCTTCTCGAGTCCTTTAAGGAGAGGACGACAACTTTCGGTCAAAACCAGTGATTGACCACGCACAATGTCAACCAGCAATATCTTGCGGGCAACCAGTTGTCGAATCACCGAGCGCCAGGCACGCTGATTCAATTCACCGCCTATGCCAAAGGTGGATAATTGGTCGTGCCCAGCAGCCAGAACGGCAGGATTCGCTCTGCCCAGCAGCACATCTACCACATGGCTGGCGCTATAGCGCTGTCCAACACGATAGATACAGGACAACAATTTCTGTACCACCAATGTTGCATCGAAGGTTACGGGTGGAGATTGGCAATTATCGCAATAGCCACATGGCTGGCAAGCCTCGCCAAAATGTGCCAGAAGTGGCTGGCGGCGACAACCCGCAGTTTCACAGATTCCCAACATCGCATCCAACTTCAATAATTCAACTTGTTTCTGCTGTGTAGCCATGTCGGACTCTTGAATCATCCGGCTCAGCTGCACCATATCGTTTAGGCCGTAGCACAACCAACAGACGGAGGGCAGACCATCTCGCCCAGCTCGTCCGGACTCCTGATAGAAGCTTTCAGGGCTTTTCGGCATGTCGATATGCGCGACAAACCGCACATCTGGTTTGTCGATTCCCATGCCGAAGGCAACTGTGGCAACCATCACCACAGCATCCTCACGCAAGAAGGCTCGCTGGTTCGCCTCACGTACTTCATGCGATAAACCGGCATGGTAAGGCAATGCATGAATACCATTTTCAACCAACCACGCTGCCGTATCTTCTACCCGCTTGCGGGACAAGCAATAAACAATGCCGGAAACGCCGGGGAATTCACCCTGGATAAAATTAAGCAACTGCTTTTTGGCATTATGCTTTTCCACCACTTGGTAGAACAGGTTAGGACGATCAAAGCTGGAAACAAAAACCGGACTGTCCTTCAGACCCAGATAATGCTGAATGTCTGCCCGCGTTGGAATATCAGCGGTCGCTGTCAGCGCCAGGCGGGGCACATCAGGGAAGCGCGTTACCAACACACCTAATTGCTGATACTCAGGGCGAAAGTCGTGGCCCCAATGACTGACACAATGCGCCTCATCTACAGCAAACAAGGCAATCGTCAAAGAAGAAAGGAAGTCGAGAAACCGAGGCATCAGCAAGCGCTCGGGGGCAACATACAGTAGATCCAGCGTGCCGGCCCGCGCACGCTTGGCAATCTCTTTGGCATCTGCGCTGGAGGTGGCGGAATTCAGACAGGCGGCCGCAACCCCAACTTCAAGCAGTGCAGCCACCTGATCCTGCATGAGAGCGATCAACGGGGAAACCACAATTCCGACACCCGGCCGCATCAGCGCCGGGATCTGATAACACAAGGATTTGCCGCCCCCAGTTGGCATTAACACCAGCGCATGGCCTCCCCCCGCGACATGTGCCACGATCTCGGCTTGTTGCCCGCGAAAAGCCGGGTAACCAAAAATATTTTGTAGCAGCGTTTCTGCGCTCGGCATCAAATCAAATCCGGAAGAAGGGGGATATTGTAAGGGAAAGCGAGGAAGAACGTCGGTGCGCGCGGCATTAATCCACCAAGAGGCTAGTCTGCCAAGGGTGGTGGCCCATAAAAAAACAGCCGCGCACAAGGCGGGGCTGCTAAGGTTTGGAGACAATGTGAAACGAGGAAAAACGCTCTCGCCTTGTTAAGGACTCCGCAGCTAATCAGAAAGTTCCTGAACCGAGATTTGTGGTTTTCAAGGTTGGCCAGAAACCTATGCTGTGCGACACTGAGCACCAATCTTCAGGAGACTGGTATGTATTACCGACTGCTTGCTTTGATTATTTCTGCAGGCGTTCTGGCTGGCTGCGCAAACCAGCCGGGATCGTTTTCGAAATATGGCTCTACTTCGGGTTCCCACTCAACAGTCCCCAGTGCCGACTGGGAAAATCTGGGAGTGTCGCCCAATGGCAACATTCTGAATGAAATCGACAAGATGTCGATTCAGAAGCGTGGAACCCTGGTTTCGTTCCGCGACAGAAAAACTATTTTCAATATCAAGAAAGAAAATTTCTTGAACACGCCGCGCCATAAAGTTTCTATCAATTCATGGCAAATTGATTGCTCAAACAAAACTTTTAGACTGACTTCTATGATTTTGTTTGATGAAAATGGCAGGCAGATTGCAACCTTCACCTATAATGACAACCAGATAAAGCCAATGCCGGTAGTACAGAATTCGGCCAGCTTTCAACAGATGCAGTATGTGTGCCAAGGGCCCACCGCCATCTGATTGGTCGAAGCGTGCATTGCAGACCAGCAGAAAGAGGGGGGGATATGCACGCGATACGTAGAGTAGTGTTCAATCAAAAAGGGGGGGTCGGCAAGTCGACCATTACCGTCAATCTTGCCGCGACCGCTGCGAACCAGGGCAAACGTGTTTTAGTGGTTGACCTGGATCCGCAAGGCAATAGTAGTCACTACGTGCGGGCGGGCCAACCGCCGTCGGATACAGCGCACCTGGCCAGTTTTTTTGACCAAGTACTCAATATCTCGTTGTTCAATAAAGAGCCAAATGCGTTTGTCACCGAGACGCCGTTCCCCGGCCTTTCGTTGCTAGCCTCTCATCCCTCCCTTGCGGAGCTGATGATCAAGCTCGAATCGCGTTACAAGATGTTCAAGCTCAAAGAAGTGCTAGATATCCTATCTCCAGATTTTGACGAAATTTGGATAGACACCCCTCCTGCGCTTAACTTTTATACTCGCTCGGCGCTGATTGCCGCCAACCGCTGCCTGATCCCCTTTGATTGCGACACCTTTTCACGGCAAGCGTTATATGGTTTGCTGGTCAGCGTGGATGAAATTCGTTCAGACCACAACCCTGACCTGTCGGTAGAAGGCATCGTTGTAAATCAGTTTCAGGCGCGAGCCAGCCTACCGGCGCGGCTAGTGGCAGAATTACGTGCAGAAGGGTTGCCTATTCTTGATACGCCCCTCTCCTCCTCGGTGGTGATTAGAGAGTCGCATGAAGCGGCAAAACCCATGCCCTACCTAGACCCAAGACATAAACTCACCAAAGAGTTCGATACCTTGTATCACCAACTGGCTCAGTCTAGCTAGTCAGGGGATCTGATGATCAGGTTGAGACGGCCTGGGTTAATGGTTATCTGCGGATTACTGGCCATGCTGCTGCTATTGGCCGAGTATTGGCTACTGCTGAACAGCGCCAGGCAAAGAGATACCGAACGGCTCTCACAATGGGGTATTTACAGTCTGAGCACCCTGAACCAGCGCTTGCAATCCGCGCTGGACTTTTCTGCCTTGCTGGCGACCAACTATAGCAACAAACCAGTCGAACTCAATTCGACGTTCCTGGCAAAGATCAGCAGTGAGGCCGTGCGTCCAGGAACACCATTCAATGGCGTGGCATTGGTTGAAGAAGTAGCAACCGCAGGGCGCGCAGCATTTGAAACGCATCTAAACCATCCAATACAACTCATCCATAATCACCGCCGGATCATCAGTCCAGAAAAATTGCGCTATTACCCGATCATCGGGTTTCTACCAAATGATGCCAATAGTCTGCCTCAGGGACTGGATCTGGGATCGATTCCAGACATGGAAAGAGACTTTGAGCAGGCCAGAAACAGTGGTAACCCGGTGCTCACAGGCTATCGAGAGCAAGACGTGGCCAGCAGTCGGCTAGTGGTGATTGTCCCCATACAAAATAGTCACGGTTTTCTGCTACTCAATCTCGACCGCGACCGTTTTTTGAACCTGCGCTTGCCTAATGGGGAGTTGTTTCTTCACCAGTTGCGCCTCATTGCCTGGGAAAAGGACAATAACGCCCAACCACTTCTATTGCTGGACACCAATTCTGACCTACCTCGACCAAACTCAGCTCCAACGGCAAGTTTTACCAGCCACATGGGTGGCACAGAAATCTTGTTTGGCACCTACCTACAACGCAATCAGGACACTGAGCCAAAGCATGATAATGAACTAGTGATACTGGCCTTATCCGCTGGTAGCGTCGGCTTGCTACTGACCATCCTCTATTGGTTAGCCCACCGAAACAATCAGTTTAAAATCCAGCTGACACGCCAGAACGAACAGTTAGAGCAGAACAATAAAATACTGCGTCAGCAAATCTCAGAGCGCATTCATTCGGAACAAGCCCGAACAGAAAGTGAGATGCGTCAACGCGCGATCTTGCAAGCCAGTTCAGATGCTATTTTGCTGATTGACCATACGGGCATCATTACTGATATCAACCCTTCTGCCGCACGCCTGATTGGCCAATCAGCTGACACACTGGCACGCCTGCCGGTCAGTGCATTGTTCAATGAACTGTATGACAGTAAACATCAGCGCGACTTTGAAGTCGTTGCGACAAATTTTGAGGGAATGCCTTTCGAGGCCCAACTGATTCGTAACGACACCAGCATATTGCCTGTAGAGATTTCACTCAGCCGGGTGGTTTTACCTGATGACCGTTTCTTTTTGGTGGTCTGCCGCGATATCAGTATTCGCAAAGAACAAGAAGCCGCACTGATTCGGCTTAAAAACAGCCTGGCAGAACAAGTCGAGATGCAAAGTCGGCAATTAGCCGCACTGCTAGATGCCAGTCCACTCGCGATGGCCTACATCGTTGATCGTCGCCTGAAACAGGTGAATCATGCCTTTCTGGACTTATTTGATTGTGACGAATCAGCCGCGATTAACTTTACCACGCGTCAGTTTTTTCTCAGCGACGAGCAATACGAGCGCACCGGTCAGTTGCTGTATAAGCAACTTAACGAAGGTCAGGTCGTCACCACCGAATTGCAGTTGCAAACTGGATATGGCGCTTTGATCTGGTGCCGACTCCATGGCAAAGCCCTCAAACCATCGGTACCTGGACTTGGCACCATTTGGCTCTACCAAGACTTTTCCGCCGAACGGGCCTCAGAAGATGCCTTGCGCCGAGCCAAAGAAATTGCAGAAGAAAGTAGTCGTACTAAAACCGAATTCCTGGCCAATATGTCACACGAGCTACGCACCCCGATGCATGCGATTCTGGGTTTTGCCGAAATGGGGCAAAATCGGGCCAGTGAGGCTCAAGAAGAGAAGATGCAACAATACTTTCAGCGCATTCTGGCCAGCGGCAGTCGGCTACTCTCGCTGCTCAACGACTTGCTGGATCTGTCCAAGATGGAAGTTGGCCGCATGGAATACCACATGGAGCAGGATGATCTTGCACGACATTTGCAAGAGGCCTGTGATGAACTTGGATTTCTGGCAGAAAACAATGGGATTCGCCTCGAACTCAACTGCCACCCAACCCCACTGATGGCGCAATTCGATGGCTTGCGCCTGGGTCAGGTGATTCGCAATTTGCTGTCCAATGCAATTAAGTTCAGCGTTCCCGGTAGCAGCATCCAGATTGATGCGGGCATCCTGCCAAGCAAAGAGCATCCACTGATTCAAGTCACAGTCAGCGACCATGGCCCCGGCATCCCATCGACTGAACTAGAATCAATTTTTGATAAATTTATCCAAAGTAGCACCACCAAAACTGGAGCAGGGGGAACCGGTTTGGGGCTAGCAATCTGTCGTGAAATCATCCATGCGCATCAAGGTGAGATTCGTGCAGACAATGCCCCCACCGGCGGTGCCGCGTTCAGCTTCACCTTGCCCTTTCGTTCAAAGCCCACGCCTTTAGAGGACCCTCCACATGGCACATAAACTATTGCTGGTAGACGATGAGCCCTTCAATCTTGAGCTGATGACCGAGCTGCTCAGTGATGCAGGCTACCTTGCTGTCTCAGCTGAAAATGGTGAAGAGGCTTGGCAAATTCTAGAAGCGGAGGGAGACAGTTTTGCAGCGGTTCTACTGGATAAAATGATGCCTGGAATCAGTGGATTCGAAGTATTGCAACGGATCAAGGACAATGCGCAGTTGGCGTTTCTTCCTGTCATCATGCAAACCGCCGTAGGAACAGCCGCCAGTGTGCAAGAAAGTTTGTCTGCCGGGGCATTCTACTACCTGACAAAACCATTTTCGCGCGAAATGCTACTGGCAGTAGTGGAAGCAGCCGTCAGCCACTGGGACCGCCATATTTATTTCCGCGAACTGGCCACCCAGCAGATTGAAGCACTCAATTTTATGCAAGAAGCACGTTTTGAATTTCGCACCCACAAAGAGGCTCAATGGGTCACCTCGTTACTAGCCAAGGCTTGCCCACATCCAGAACGCGTGGCAACCGGTTTATTTGAGCTGCTGGTCAATGCCATTGAGCATGGCAACCTCAACTTGAGCTATGCGGACAAAACCAAGCATCAGGCCAACGGAAGTTGGGAATCCGAACTTGTGCTACGCCTGGCCGACCCAGTCTTGGGAATACGCAAGGTCAGTGTTGACTATCAGCGGCAAGCGGAAGAGATCAGTTTCACCATTATCGACCAAGGATCGGGTTTCAACTGGGCACAGTTTCTTGATACTGAATCCATGTCCTATCTGGATAGCCATGGGCGCGGCATATTGATTGCGCGCAAACTGTCATTTGAACAGGTCGATTATCAAGGGTGCGGCAATATTGTCAAAGCCACCCTGCTTCAGCGTGGCCTCCAATAACGGGGAATCGACTGGCGAATCCCGTGAATCGTCACGTTGCGATCGAAGATCATTTCCAGCGCACCTGACTGGTCGGTGCGAACTACCTTGGTGCCCTGGGTGCGGTATGCCGCCAACACTGAGGCATGCGGATGACCATAGCGATTACGGTAACCCGCACTAACCACCGCCCACTCCGGCGCCACCGTGCGTAAAAATAACGCCGATGAAGAAGTTTTACTGCCATGGTGTGGCGCAATCAAGATAGTACTTGCCAGACGGGCTCCATAGCGCTCGACCAGCATTGCCTCAACCTCGGTTGGAATATCGCCCGCCAATAACAGCGCGTTATGGGTATTCGCCACACGCAGTACACAACTTTGCGGGTTATTACCCGACACCATAATCTGAGGCAAGGGTGCCAAGACCTCGAACAAGATGCCATCCCAGCGCCAACTGCGTCCGGGGGTACACCGTGTATGCGCCAAGCCAAAAGCACTGGCGGTCTGCCCCACCATCAGTTCATCGGATGGAATGGTGCGTAACAGATCTTGCGTCGCTCCATCATGGTCAAAATCGTGATGCGATAGCACCAACATCTGCAGTCGACGCAGCCCAACCCCCACGAGTTGAGGCAATACAACCTGCTCAGCCGCCAACGCCCCGGTATCGTAAAGTAGAGAATGCCGTGCCGTTCTGATTAATACGGATAAGCCTTGACCGACATCCAGCACCGTAATCCATACCGTCCCTGGCAGAGGACGCGGTGGCGTATAAAAAAACATCGGCAACAGCAGTAACACTCCCAATCCGCGCCCTGGAAACCCAACGGGTGCAATCAGCCACAGCGACCCCAGCATACCCAGCAATAACAGGCTCCACGGAATCCCTGGTAAACGCCACACAGGTGCCCGCCCTAGCCATTCCATTAGGGTATAAAAACCAGCCACCAGCCATGCTGCCAGTTCTAACAACCAATCAAACGGTAGCGCTACCGCTAGCAACGATAATGGAGCCAGTACGATTGAGACCAAGGGAATCGCCAGTAAATTGGCCAAGGGTGACACCAATGGCAAAGCCGCAAAAAAACCAGTCAGCGGAACCAACGACATCACGCTGGAGGCCCACTGCCCCAACCATAAGGCACGCCACTTGCCAGGAGGTCTGCGTCGGCCAATTCCCACCAGCATTAACGCGGCCACCAGACCAAAAGACAACCACAAACCAGGGAAGAACACCGCAAACGGATCGAATAGCAGAACAGCACTAAGCGCCAACCACCAAATTTGAAATGGCGACAGCGCACGCCGCCATAACAGCAGCAAAGCCGCGACCGCCAACATAAAAAACGTACGCCGCGTAGGCACCGACCAGCCGGCCAATAGAGAGTACCCGCCGGCAGCCAGTAATGCGCACATTGCCACCGAAACCCGCAAGGTCACACGCCCAGGCGCTCGGCGTTGAAGCAGGCTGCGCGCAATTCCACCCACTAGCGCAGCGACCATACCAATGTGCAAACCCGAAATCGACACCAGATGCGTAACGCCAGTGCGCGCGAACAACTGCCAATCTTGACGCGCAATGCCTTGCTGATCCCCCACAGTTAATGCAGTGATCAGCGCAGACGCGCGCGACGCGCCTAAAACCAGCTGCACCCGATCAGCAATTTTCGTGCGCAGCCGATCAACATAGGCCAGCAAATCACGCGCTTCAGCTAATCTTTCACCGCGCCCTTGTAGACTTCCGCTTGCCAGTACCCCTTGGCCCCACAGCCATTGCTCCGCATCAAATCCAAAGGCATTGGCAGTCGCGTGACGCGCACGTAAGCGCACTTTCACCCGCCAGCGGCTGCCTCCCGGCCAAGCGTGTTTTTTTCTGGCGACCAAGCGTAGATAAGTAGGAACCTTGGCTCCTTTGGTCTCAATCTGCTCAACTTCCGCCAAGATTCGGCTGCCATCGGGGCTCTGTGCAGCCAACCCGCGCACCACAATCACCAACTGAACGGGTTTCATTTCCCACTCGGCGGGCAGCTCCTGAGCCATCTGCCCCCCGGCACGCCAGACGGCATAAGCCAGTCCAAGCAATAACATCGCTCCCAGGCGCACGCTCCATTGCCAACCATGGGGTAAAAACCGCCGCAGCCCAATGGCGAGCGCGCCCAATGCCCCAACGACGCGCCAATCGGGCAATGAAGGCAGAAAAGCACACAGCGTCACACCAGCGCAGAAACCAATCAGCCAAGTCATACCACATGGTAGTGCCACACGGCGTACACGACCCGTACCAGCGGTTCGCTTGCAGGGGGTTACGGCTTATCGTATGGTGCAAACACTAAACTTGAACCAGAAGCCATGAATTCAGTCCCACTTTTTTGTGCAGAACCAGCACGCCGTGACACCGCTCTACGCCTCGCTAAACAGTATGAATTGACTCAGGTGATGCGACGCCCCACCTCTGGTTATTGGCTTGAATTAGGTCCAGAGCGTCTGGAACTGGTTACCACTGGCACGCATGGCGCAGTATTTGCTGAATTTGTCGAGGGAGCAGCGCGCCATCGACGCCAGCAAGGCGGGGGACGAGGCCAGCCAGTGGCACGCGCCATTGGGCTGAAAGGTGGAGCACCACTGCCCCATGTAGTCGATGCCACGGCTGGATTAGGGCGAGATGCGTTTGTATTTGCCACGCTAGGTTGCCGCGTCACCTTGCTCGAACGCTCCCCGGTGGCAGCGGCCTTGCTGGATGACGCATTGGATCGAGCCTTGAGCGACCAGGACACCATGGAGATTGCCGCACGCATGACGCTGGTGCATGCCGACGCAATTCGCTGGCTTCAGCAGCAGTCAGAAGAAAGACCCGATGTGGTGTATGTCGACCCGATGTTTCCTGATACCGGAAAAAGCGCCGCAGCCAAAAAAGACATGCAAGCATTTCAGCATGTCATCGGGGACGATCAAGACAGTCAGACACTGCTAGAAGCCGCGCTTGGAATGGCAACTGGACGCGTGGTGGTCAAGCGTCCTCGCCTTGGTGCTCTCATTCAAGGGATTGCACCCACAGCGCAGATGGAAGGAAAAAGCACGCGCTTTGATATCTATTCAATCAAGGCATTGCGCGCATCAGGCAAACTCGAAGTCGCACCATCCCCAACATCCCCTGACTGCTGAGAAAAAACCGCAGCCCGTTAGATCGGACTGCGGTTTTTGTATCGCAACGGATTAAACCTGAGCGTCAACCATCGCCTTTTGTGCCTCGGCCTCGCGGCGACATTTATTAGCATGTGCAATCCAGGCAAACAGCGGGATCGATAGCAACATGGTCAGCGACCCATAAAACACGGTGTCATGGCCAGAACCCGCCATCGCATAAAAGCAGAACGCCAGGGCCACAAACGCCACCAAGCCATAGTTTCGATATTCCGATCCGGAAATGCCATGTTCTCGCATAATCGGAAAGATAGCGGCAGCGCCCAAAATATAAGGCACCAGGCAAGTAAACACTGCCAGCAGCGTGATAATTTGGAACTGCTGCGCCAGACTAGGAGAAATCGACATATAACCAATCGCGGTCATCAGGATCGCGGTCAGCACCATACCCTTGAACGGCGTGCCATATTTATTGGTTTCAGAAAAAATCTTCGGAAACATACCATCATCAGCAATCGCCTTGGACACTTGCCCAGTCGTCAGAACCCAGCCATTGAGGGAACCCAGACAAGCCACGACCGCGCAGAAGCTGACAAAAGCGCCAGCCCAAGGGCCAAACATGTATTTTGCTGCAGTACTAAATGGAGCGGCCGATTTAGCCAATTCTGCAGCAGGGACCACCCCCATGATCGCCATGGTAGATAAGATATAAAACACTGCAGCGAACAAGGTGCCCAACATGGTTGCAATCGGCACGTTTTTTTGCGGATTTTCAACCACACCGGCAACAATACACGCGGATTCCAGCCCTAGAAACGCCCACAGTGTCAACGATGAAGCGGCCATGATGGCACCCCAATCACCCTTTCCAGACACATTGTAGCCACTGCTAAAATACGCAGGGTGAAAGAAAAACCAGCCCAGAATAGCCATCCCGCAAACCGGAATCAGCATCCCTAAGGAAATAGGTTTTTGAATCCGGCCAATAAAACTGGCCCCAGGATAGTTTAAAAAAGTGAAAAACCAGATCGCCAGAATGGCGGCAATCCCACCAGTTGCCGGGTTTTTCAGGGCAGGCCAAAAATAAGACATATAGCCAATGCCAGCCACAGCAATCGCTACATTACCGACCCACAACGAGAGCCAGTAACACCAGGTTTCAGTGAAAGCGGCATATTCCCCTAGGCCATCACGCGCAAAGGCATACAAGCCACCTTCTTTAGGACAGAGAAACCCCAATTTAGAGAAAGAAACCGCTAAAGCGAGGGATCCGACGGTTGAGACAATCCAGCCAAAGATACTGATCGAGCCAACACCAGCCAAACTCGATGGCAACAGAAAAATCCCTGACCCCATCATATTTAGCGTCACCAATACCGTTAATGATGACAAACCCATTTTATTCGTAGAACTAGAAGACATTTTGCGCTCCTAATATATCGAGTCTAAGCCACCCGATCCGAATCTATGGATCCAATCCGCCAGAAAAAGGCCCGGAATCATCCGGACCTTTCGGTTTCAGCGCATCAGAAGCGTAGCGACATGCAACTAACCCCACCATCAATCTTGCGGAATTCAGAGGTATCCACCTCAATCACCTCATAGCCCAAGGCCTTAACCTTGGCCAACGCAACTGGATAACCAGAAGGCATGATCACGCGACCATTCACCCAGATACTATTGGCGGCATACGCTTCTGTAGCGGGAATCTCAACAATATTGAATTTTTTGAAATCGGGCTTAGTTACAAACTCACCGCAAGCCAACAGATTGTTATTTTCCAGATAAGACAAACCTGTCTTCAAATGCAAAACTTCATCTAGTCGCACAATGGAACCGGTCATCCCATGTTTTTCAAGGATGGCGATCATCTGGCGCGCACCTTCTGGGTTGGTCCGAGCCGAATTCCCAATATAGAAGTGCTTGCCAACCATCATGATGTCACCCGCTTCTACCGTGCCAGGCGCATTAATGGTTTCAATCTTGTCGTAAAACCGGCGAATAGTATCCGCAATCAGTGCAGTCTCACCACGACGACTTTCTGCGCCAGTGCGATTCAGAATCGCGCAATTTGGGGTACATAGCACAGGGTCTTCTACGAACACTGAATCAGGATATTCTTCGCTCGGGGGTAAAATCGTTACATCGACATCACATTGCCGCAGCGCATTGATATAGACATTGTGCTGTTGCAAAGCCTTTTCATAAACCGGTTTCCCCAAATGAGCGGAAGTCAGGCCATCAATTAATGCGCGGCAAGGAGTACGAACAATAATATGCTTAAACATAATGTTTTCCTCTGACATAAATCCGATGAAATAACGTCGATTGACCACCATTCCATTGCAATAAGCGTGCCAATTAGCATTTCATGAACATGATGTACATCAAGTAAAACCATCCATTTTCAGCTATTTTTCGCACTATTCGCCCAAATAAGTTATTGAATGTATTAGTCTGAGCGACAGGTATCGTCGATAATTCGACATTTGTCTATTTCCTGACACCCTGCGGACCAATACACCATATGCATAGCGGCGAAAAATCGACAGCACGTCACAACGGAAATGAACTTTCTTGGTTAGTGGACTCACTCAAATCCAGCTTGGATGACCTAGATCGAGCAGTAACCATCATCGATAGTGAAGGTCGTTTCGTGTATTACAACCAAGCCAGTGCCCGCATGGATGGTGTAGATCCTTCGCAGGTACTCGGTCGTCCAATTCTGGAAGCCACTCCATGGCTAAGCGCCGAGAACAGTACCTTACTGCGCTGTCTACGCGACTTCACTGGGGTGCGTGACAGTTATCAGGCATATCACGGTCCGGCGGGACAATTGCTTCACTATCGACACAGTGCCCAGCCGATTTTTGCGCGCAACGGTAAACTGATCGGTGCCATCGAAATTGGCCGTATCGTTCGCGATATGCCCCACGACCGCGCTGCCAACAAAGCAAAACCGCCTGAAATATTCAGTGCTGACCCAGGCATTCAGCAACAGATCGCACGCGTGGATACCTATGCAGCCACCGGCTTGCCCATCATGATTTACGGTGAAACCGGTACCGGTAAAGAGCTGTTCGCCCGCCGCGCACATGCAATGAGTGCCCGAGCAGCACGGCCCATGCTTTGTCTCAATTGTGCCGCCATTCCTGACAATCTTCTCGAAAGCACCTTGTTTGGCACCACCAAGGGGGCCTTTACCGGCGCCGAAAACCGCAAAGGCCTGTTTACCCTCGCGGACGGTGGCACACTATTTCTTGATGAGATCAATTCGATGCCGGTCGCACTGCAAAGCAAACTACTGCGCGTGCTACAAGATGGCAGCTTTTCTCCGTTGGGCAGCCAACAGGTGTTGGAGTCAGATGTACGCTTGATTGCCGCATTGAATCAGGTGCCCCGCGAGGCCATTGAACAAGGCCGCTTGCGCGAAGACCTGTATTACCGTCTTAACGTAGGGTATATCGCGATTCCACCGCTACGTGAACGAGCCGGAGATATCCCACTGTTAGCGCGTCATTTTATTGCCAAGCATGCCGCCATGCTTAACTCAAGCGCCACTACGCTGGGAGACAGCGCTGAGCGCATGCTGTGTCAACACTCCTGGCCTGGTAATGTCAGGGAACTAGAGAACGTAATACAGCGCAGTGTATTGTTACACCAGGGTAATGCGGCGGAACTGGATCAGGTGGTGATGGAAGAAACGGGCGCAAAGCTCGCGGGTAAGCTGCCATCAGCCCGTGGGGGACTCGATCAAACCCTGATGGAGCAGGAGCGTGAATGGATAAGCCAGGCACTGAAAGCCTGTAATGGCAACATCAGCCAAACCGCCAGGCAGCTCGGTCTGGCACGCACCACCTTGATCTCGCGGCTTCGCCGACTCCAGCTCTCCCCAGCCAACCAAACTTAAGGCTTGGAAGCCACTCACCGAATCGAGTATTGTGTATGTCATACAGAAATGATAATGACTTTCCCTAAGAGCAACCACGATTAATGAAACCTCCCATTCCCCTACAAGGACACCAACACATGCATCCGATTCAGGCCCTGATTGAAGAATCATTCGAACGGCGAGCCGACATTACTCCCAGCACCGTCAGTTCAGAGCTCAAAGCCGCTATCGAGCAAGTCATCGGCGAACTCGACAATGGCCATCTGCGGGTAGCAGAAAAAATCGATGGCGCATGGATCACCCACCAATGGGTAAAAAAAGCGGTACTGCTTTCGTTCAGGATTCGCGACAATCTGGTCAGCGATGATGGCGTCACCCGCTACTTTGATAAAGTCCCCAGCAAATTTGGCGACTGGACCCAGGAGCAGTTCCAGGAAGGCGGGTTTCGCGTCGTGCCAAACGCCATGGTGCGCAAAGGCTCGTTCATTGCTAAAAATACCGTACTGATGCCGTCTTACGTCAACATTGGAGCCTACGTTGATGAAGGCACCATGGTTGACACCTGGACCACCGTTGGTTCGTGCGCCCAGATTGGTAAAAATGTTCACTTGTCTGGCGGTGTAGGTATCGGTGGCGTTCTCGAACCACTGCAGGCCAACCCAACCATTATTGAAGACAACTGTTTCATCGGTGCCCGCTCAGAAATTGTAGAGGGCGTCATTGTAGAAGAAGGCTCAGTGATATCGATGGGGGTATTCATCGGGCAATCGACACGCATCTATGACCGGGAAAGCGGAGAGGTTCATTACGGCCGCGTACCTGCGGGCTCAGTCGTCGTCTCGGGTAACCTACCGTCAAAAGATGGCAGCTACAGCCTATATGCTGCGGTAATTGTTAAAAAGGTCGATGCCAAAACCCGATCTAAAACCAGCATTAACGACTTGCTGCGCGGCATTTAACCTACGAGCGCCGGGTGTACCCCGCAGGATACCCGGCCTTTTCCGGCATTAGACACAAACTCTCACTGTAAATGCCACAAATTTACAGATGAATTTGGCTTATCCGCGCCAAGTCTATAAAATCATTAAGTTGTGACTTAAACCGCTCCATTAAAAAGAAACTCGGAATACCTGTGTCTTCTGAATTTTTCATCGAACTCAGAAACGTCAGCTTTGCCTATGGCGAGCGGGCGGTTCTAAAAAACATCAACTTACGCATCCAGCGCGGCAAGCTGGTTGCCATCATGGGGGGCAGTGGCAGTGGCAAAACCACATTATTGCGCCTGCTTTCTGGTCAATATCAGGCCCAGCAAGGCGAAGTGATTGTTGATGGGAAGAATGTTGCCAAGATGAGCCATGGAGAACTCTATGCTCACCGCCGCCGCATGGGCATGCTATTTCAATTCGGTGCGCTGTTTACCGACTTGTCGGTATTCGATAACGTGGCCTTTCCCATCCGTGAACATACCAGCCTGCCAGAAAGCATGGTGCACGATCTCGTCACCATGAAACTCAATGCGGTGGGCCTGCGCGGCACCCAGGACTTGATGCCAGGAGAACTGTCGGGCGGCATGGCCCGACGCGTGGCACTGGCACGCGCTATTGCGTTGGACCCAGCGCTAATGCTATACGACGAGCCATTTACCGGCCTGGACCCAATTTCCTTGGGCGTCATTGCGCTATTGATAAAAAAACTCAATCAAGCCTTGGGAACCTCGGCAGTCATGGTGACACACGACGTGCATAAATCGCTGGATATCGTTGACCATGTTTATTTTGTCGCCAATGGTGAAATCATCGCCGAAGGCACGCCAGAGCAAGTCCGTGCGGCACCCTCTCCATGGGTACATCAATTCGTCTATGGTGAAGCCGACGGACCGGTGCATTTCGCCTATCCAGTCACGACCTCGCTAGAGAGCGATCTAGGCTTGCAAGGAGGCGAACATGTTTGATTTTCTGGTGACGCCAATCAGAAATCTCGGCCACACCATGATCAACGCCATTTGGCGCCTAGGTAGCATAAGCCACTTTCTATTCTCGATTCTGATTTACTCCGGTCAGTGTCTGACCCGCTTTTCGCTGGTCATACGCGAAATTTACTTTGCTGGGGTGCAGTCGCTAATCATCATTATCGTCTCTGGATTGTTTGTCGGAATGGTATTGGGATTGCAGGGCTACAATACCCTGGCAAGATTTGGGTCATCTGAGGCATTGGGCGCACTGGTTGCCTTATCGCTACTGCGCGAGCTTGGCCCAGTGCTGGCAGCACTGTTGTTCGCAAGTCGCTCCGGCTCGGCCATCACAGCAGAAATCGGGCTGATGAAAACCACTGAGCAACTGGATGCCATGAGCGTCATGGCAGTCAATCCAATTGCACGCGTGGTTGCTCCCCGCTTCTGGGCCGGGGTATTGTCCATGCCAGTATTAGCTGCGCTATTTAATGTTATGGGTATCTTTGGTGGCTACTTGATCGGAGTCGTCATGATCGGGCTGGATGAAGGTACCTACTGGTCACAGATGCACAACTCGGTCGATTTGCACTTTGATGTGATCAACGGGCTGATTAAGAGCTTGGTTTTCGGCATCGCAGTAACGCTGATCGCTGTCTACGAGGGCTATGATGCTACGCCAACCGCTGCGGGCGTATCGGCCGCAACAACGCGGACCGTAGTAACCTCGGCTCTTGTGATTCTGGCACTGGATTTCATCCTGACAGCCTTCATGTTTTAGGAAAAAACAGAATGAAACGCTCTACTATTGATTTGTGGGTCGGTATTTTTGTCGCGATTGGCATCGCCTGCATCACGTTCTTATCGCTGAAAGTCGCCAATCTGACCCCGCAGAGCTCGGACTCTACCTATTCGCTATATGCTGAGTTCGATAATATTGGTGGTTTAAAGATCAAGGCTCCAGTTAAATCCTCTGGCGTAGTTGTAGGCCGTGTCAGCAATATTGAACTCGATACTAAACGCTACGTAGCCCATGTAACATTGACCCTGGATAGTCGCTATCAGTTTAGTCGCGATACCAGCGCCGAAATTCTGACGGCGGGCCTACTTGGTGAACAGTATGTGGGCCTGACACAAGGCGGAGACCCAGACAATCTGAAACAGGGTGACCGCATTGCCTTAACCTCGTCAGCCCTGGTTTTGGAACAATTGATTAGTAAATTTATGCTGAGCTTTGGAGAAAAAAGCGACACGCATAGTGGACAGAACGCCAGCGCCGCAAAATAGGCTGGTGACATAGAATTTTAAGACTGAAATAACTGATACGATCACACCATGAAAAAACTGCTCTTTACCGTCTGCACCATCATTGGACTGGCCTTTGCCCTGCCGGTTAACGCCTGGGCCGATGCCCCTGCTGATTTCATTCGCGATAACTCCAAGCAGGTGCTGGACCTGTTGAAAAAAGATGACGGCCACAATACCAAGAAGGTTCGCGATCAAGTCGTGACCTCCGTGACGCCTAAATTCGACTTTAAGCGTATGACGGCCTATGCCGTTGGGAAAAACTGGCGCATTGCAACGCCAGAACAACAAAGTGAATTAGCCGCACAATTCCAAACCTTATTGACTCGGGTTTACGCCTCAACCATGACGCGTTACAAGAACGCCCAGATTGAAGTTAAACCTAATTCATCTCTAAGCGGTAACGAAGCCCAGGTTCACAGTGAAGTTACCCTGCCAAACAGTAACGATAAAAAACCCGTATCGGTTGACTACACACTGTACCGGTCTGGTCAGGGTTGGAAAGTGTATAACGTCAGCGTAGAAGGTGCGAGTCTGGTTACCGCCTACCGCAATCAGTTTGACACTGAGATCCGCAAAAACGGCGTTGATGGCTTAATCAAATCACTAAAAGACAAGAACGCCAGACTAGCACAAGGCTCCTGAAACCAATGCTGCATAAACTGACTGGCCGACTCGACATGGATAGTTGTGGCGAGCTGGCGAAAACCCTAACCAGCAAACTCAATCAACCTCTAGAACTCGACTTTTCCGAAGTCAGTTCGGTGGATTCGGCTGCGCTGTCGTTAATACTGGAATTGCGTCGTGCAGCCGCCATCCAGGGGCAATCGCTAGCGCTTAGCAATCTACCTGCCGAGCTAAGCAGTTTGGCCATGCTTTATGGCATAGAACCCCTGCTGTCGCCGATCGAAAGAACTGACGTATGAAAATCGCGCATGTGGCAATGCTAAGCGTGACCTTGCTTAGCGCAGGTTGTGCAACAGCACCATCGAATCCGATAGACCCGCTAGAGCCTATGAATCGCTCTATTTATAGCTTCAACGACACCGTAGACCGAAACGTAGCCAAGCCCGTTGCCAAAGCTTACCGAGCGGTGACGCCACAGCCATTCCGTACTGCTGTTAACAATTTTTTCGACAATATTCTTGATGCCTATAGCGCGGCAAATAACATTTTGAGCGCCGAGCCAGAAAAAGCACTGAGTGACATCATGCGCGTAGCCATTAACTCCACCTTGGGGGTCTTCGGTCTGGTGGACTTTGCCACGCCAGCCGGGCTAAAAAGCAATAAAAGCACAATGGGAGACACCCTGGCGCATTGGGGCTGGAAAAACAGTAATTATCTGGTGATTCCATTTTTAGGACCCTCTACATTCCGAGATGGCACGGGTACGGCCGTCACCCTGTATGTATCGCCAGATCGGCGCATCATCTATAAAGAGGCCGCCACGGCCAACGTCGCTTGGGGTGTACAACTATTAGCGAGACGCGAGCGCGTACTGGGCTTAGAAGAAGCGGTCGATGAAGCAGCACTCGATCCATACAGCTATACCCGAGATGCATTCATGCAATATCGCAACAAACAAGTCGGTGGCACGCTTTATCTGCAACAGCAAGACGACTTGGATATTGACCAACTGGTGGCGCCTTCTGATGGGGCATCAGCACCAGTGGCAACAAAACCGGATGCCTCGGGAGCCCAATAGCCCACGCAGTCATTACATGCCGGGCTAATCGCCCGGCAACCCTTTATTTTTTATGCGTTTTCCTCGGCTTTTCTACTGACAGTAGTCTGCGTTAAGACTATAATTCGCCCTCTTTATCTACTTGAAACTCCCATGCCTAGCGCCATCACCATTCAGACGGTCAGCAAGCATTTCGGCCCACTGGTGGCACTCGATAACGTAAGCTTTACGGTTGAACCCGGAGAGTTTTTTGCCTTGCTCGGCCCTAATGGTGCCGGTAAGACAACCCTAATCAGTGCACTAGCAGGGCTGTCACGCCCAAGCAACGGCAGCATCAGTATTATGGGTTACGATGTCGAACGCGACTTCCGCAAGGCGCGTACCAATCTTGGTGTCGTACCTCAGGAACTGGTGTTTGATCCCTTCCTCTCCGTGCGCGAAACCTTACGCTTTCAGTCAGGCTACTTTGGTCTGAAACGTAACGATGCCTGGATCGATGAACTCCTGTCAAAACTCGGCCTTTCAGACAAAGCAGATGCAAATATGCGTGCGTTGTCAGGCGGCATGAAGCGCCGTGTAATGGTGGCCCAGGCCTTAGTACACAAACCGCCGGTGATCGTACTTGATGAACCAACCGCAGGGGTTGATGTCGAGTTGCGCCAAAGCTTGTGGATTTTTGTTAAAGAACTCAACCAGGCGGGCCACACCATCGTGCTCACCACCCATTACCTTGAAGAAGCACAGGCGCTATGCAATCGAATTGCCATGCTCAAAAAAGGACGGCTGATCGCGCTGGAAGAGAAGCACACCCTGCTGGCACACAGCGCCGAACGAGAGATTGCGCTTAAACTATCAGGCCCATTACCTGAATCACTGCGCCCTTGGCTGCGAAAAGTCGAAGACGATCAAATTATCCTGCTGCTACCAGAAATTGCCACGCTTGAACTAGTGTTAGCACGCTTAAGAGAAGCCCGCGTTGAAGTCAGAGAGTTGTCTGTGATTGAAACCGACCTAGAAAGCGTCTTCGTCAAAATGATGAACGGAGGAGCGTAATGCAAGGCTTTCTGACGCTATTAGAAAAAGAACTGGTCCGTTTCTGGAAAGTTGCATTTCAGACGGTAGCTGCGCCGGTACTAACTGCCCTGTTGTATCAACTGATTTTTTCACACGCCTTATCTAATCATGTAGAGGCCTACCCAGGAGTCACTTTCAGTGCGTTTTTGATTCCAGGTCTGGCGATGATGTCGATGGCACAAAATGCTTTTGCTAATAGCTCTTCCAGTCTGATCCAATCCAAAATCACGGGTAATATTATTTTTCTGCTGCTGCCTCCGCTGACTGCGGTTGATTTCTTTGCGGCCTACCTGGTTGCCGCCATCGTACGCGGCATGGTGGTCGGTCTGGGAGTCCTGCTAATGACGGCTGGTTTTGGTCTGCCGTTTCCAGCACATCCGATCTGGGTGATTCTTTTTGCTCTGCTAAGCTGTGGAACGCTGGGTGCCCTCGGGGTTATAGCGGGTATCTGGGCAGAAAAATTCGATCAGTTGGCTGCATTTCAAAACTTTCTTATCATGCCTCTGACTTTTTTGTCTGGGGTATTTTATTCGATTCACACACTACCCCAATTCTGGAGAACCGTATCGCACTTCAATCCGGTGTTCTATATGATCGACGGATTCCGCTACGGCTTCTTTTCACAAGCAGATAGCTCTCCATGGCTCGCAATCAGCGTAGTCGGGTTCAGCTTTGTTTTAATATCAGCGCTGGCCTTGTGGCTCATCAAAACTGGCTACAAATTACGCCACTAGTATGCGCATAGGAAAAGACATGGTTACCTCCGAACAGGTAAAGCAGTATATTGCAGCCGGTCTAAGCTGCTCCCACCTTCAAGTCGAGGGTGATGGGCAACATTTTTTCGCCACTGTGGTTTCCGAGGAATTTGCCGGAAAACGCTTGGTGGATCGGCATCGTTTGATCAAAGAAGTCGTTAAGACCCGCCTCCTCAACAATGAAATTCATGCATTGTCCATCGTCAAGGCGGTGACCCCGGACGAGTGGAACAAGCTACAAGGCTGATTACTACCTCATGGAAAAACTGCACATTCGCGGCAATGGGCCGCTCAATGGTGAAATTCGTGTTTCGGGCGCAAAAAATGCTGCACTGCCTATTCTGTGCGCAGGCTTGCTAACTGGAGACACGCTAAAACTCAGCAATGTCCCCATGCTACGAGACGTCGCAACCACGCAAAAACTGCTGCAAGTTATGGGCGCGCGCGTGATGACCGATAACGTGCATGAAGTCGAGATCACCTCGTCAGGAATTAGCAATCTGGTTGCGCCTTACGAATTGGTCAAGACCATGCGAGCCTCTATTCTGGTGCTGGGCCCTACGCTGGCACGCTTTGGAGAGGTTTCGGTTTCACTGCCTGGCGGCTGCGCGATTGGGAGCCGCCCAGTAGACCAGCACATCAAAGGACTGGTTGCCATGGGCGCCGAAGTCACTATTGATCATGGGTACGTCAATGCCAAGGCTAGCCGTTTGCGAGGTGCCAATATTGTCATGGATATGGTGACCGTCACGGGTACCGAAAATCTACTGATGGCTGCCGCGCTAGCAAAGGGCACGACCGTACTGGAAAATGCCGCGCGTGAACCAGAAGTTTGTGACTTGGCTAACTGTCTGAATAAAATGGGCGCAAAAATCAGTGGTATCGGCACCGACCGACTGATTATAGAAGGGGTTGAGCAACTGCATGGCACGGAACACGCCATCATGCCCGACCGAATTGAAGCCGGCACATTCCTGGTTGCAGCAGCACTCACGCAGGGCCATGTGATTCTACGCAATGCCGACCCCTCTTCGATGGAGTCTGTCCTTGATAAACTGGCGGAAACCGGCGCAGTGATTGAAGCAGGCAGTGACTGGATTTCACTAGACATGAAACACCGGCCCAAGGCAGTCAATGCCCGGACCCTGCCTTACCCGGCTTTCCCTACCGACATGCAAGCCCAGTTGATGACCCTCAATTGCATGGCAGAAGGCACCGCAGTTGTCACTGAAACCATTTTCGAAAATCGTTTCATGCATGTGCCAGAACTTAAGCGCATGGGAGCACAGATTGAAGTAGAAGGTAACACCGCCATCATCAAGGGCGTTGAAAAGCTCTCAGGCGCGACTGTAATGGCGACCGATCTGCGAGCCTCGGCAAGTCTAGTGATTGCGGGCCTGGTTGCAGAAGGAGATACCTATGTTGATCGTATCTACCACTTAGATCGCGGATACGAACACATTGAGAAAAAATTGGGGGCAGTGGGTGCACAAATTGAGCGTATAGACGGCTCTGCTCCGACTCCTCGCGAGGAATAAACCATCTTTGATTCAAAAAACGCCACAGTCTGTGGCGTTTTTTTATTCTTTTACACTCTTGCGATAGTCATCTAGGGCACTCTCAAGCATTTCAACCGTTATATACTCCCCAGTTGAGACGGCGTGGCGCAGTTTCAACGTTAAATACTCAAGCATGGCGCGTGGTAAATGTAGAGCTTCCATAGCGATTACTCCCGTCATAAAATTAGATAATACTAATATTATGAATCCGAGACTGAATTGAGCAACATCAAATAGAGGCCCACATTCTAGAAACATCGTCCAGCGCGCACGCACAGCAAAAAGCCCTGACTTCAAAGAAGTCAGGGCTTTTTCACTATAGGGAGTCTGGCAGTGTCCTACTTTCACACGGCGAATGCCGCACTATCATCGGCGCTAAGGCGTTTCACGGTCCTGTTCGGGATGGGAAGGCGTGGGACCACCTCGCTATGGCCGCC
>Ga0183100_1000645_pt1 | contig 24149 bp, 26 predicted proteins | sample Biomet2_FD_127789 | JGI IMG/M metagenome (GOLD analysis project Ga0183100, IMG submission 127789) | Microbial communities from bioreactor (seeded with anoxic lake sediment) at LBNL, California, USA - Biofuel metagenome 2 | ecosystem: Engineered > Bioreactor > Anaerobic > Unclassified ...
CGCCAAGCACATATTTATGATAAATGCTCAGCTGGTCGCTGTTCCAATAGCAAGTGAAGGCGCCGCCATACACATCGGTCATCACCACGCGGCTCGAAGTCTCGCCTATCTGAGCCGTCAGCGGAAGGCTAGCCACAGAGGCGCCCTCGCCCACTCTGGCATTGTCACTGCTTTGGCACGAGCCAAAGCACAAAAGCAACACAACCGCTGCATACAGCGGCGCTGCTAAACCATGTCGTAAAATCTGTTTCATCGTTTATTCAATTTAAGATATGATTGGTTACTGATCGCTCCAAGCGTAATGGCTTCGTAGGCATGCTTGCCTACGAAGCCATTGATTTGTCCTTCGGTACTGATGGACATATATGAAAAACATTCTAAAAAACGTGAGGCTCTAAGTAAATGAATACGCTCCGCTCAATACATTTTCTGAAAGAATACTACTGCGCCGTCCACGGAAGCAAGCCGAAGGCGCGACTGCCGTTGGTAAGGGTCACACCGCCACTGAAGAAGCCCATAAAAGAGGCGCCCGTGGTTTCGAAATAGGGTGTAGACGACCAATAGTAGCCCTCCGTACCACCCTCAGAGAAAGCTCCAGTTTCGTAGTCCGTATAGCCGGCAGCAGGGAGGAAGAAATAATCGGTTTGCAACTTTAATGCTGAAATAGCACTAGAGTCCATTCCGGACAATGCCACGGGTTTAGAAATCATAGTACCGGTAAAAGTGCTTGTTGAAGAAAAGCCCGTGATTTTTAATTGCTGCTTAAACCACATACCGACCTTAGTTGTTGTGCCATCTGCTAGGGTATAGATTGTGGCATTTCCACCTTTAGAATCCTGTTTACCGTCATCCCAATAGTATGGGACACTCAAATACCAAGTAATTGCATTATAGCTGGGACAATTCTTGCAAGCATAGAGCGCACGGCTGCTGTAATCGGTAGAGCTGCTGGCTACGGTAGTGGCGTTGGCATTGGTAGGAGCTTTCCGGTGTTGATGGTGACGGGCTGATAGTCGGTGGCGTCCCATGCGTAAAGTTTACTCGAGTCTAAAACGAAAGGAGTAGATGTTATCGCCAACGGTTTGGACTTGAGCTGAGCGGCGGCCAAACCGAAGCTGCTTAATGTGATGGAACGAGCGGTATAATTGTAACCGCTACCGTCCGAGCACGAAACAGTAAGCGTGCCGCTAATGGAGGTAAAAGGCCACGTCATAAAGTAGACATCAACCACGCCATTGGCCGCAGGCGTGACGATAGCACTCCAACTCGTACCCCAAGAACCGGTCAGAACATTCAGACTACCGTCTGCCTTGAGGGTGGCAGTGCCACTGTTGCCGGGTAGAATATTGGCGGCCGAAGAGGTAAGCGTCACCGTAACGGGATGGCTCGTAGAAAAGCCGCTGCTCGTGAGGTGAAGGTTCATCATACCGAAGAGGTGGTGCATCGAGAGCGATTCGGGCAGCCCCGTGCTATAATCTACATCGGCGCTACCATAGAGCGCATCGTACGTGGCACAATCTACCAATGTACCATTCTGGCTGGCAAGTGCGGGAACGGTAAGCGTGCTCGTTCCGTCATCAGACACAGTGGCCGTATAGCCACCATTCGTTCCTTTAGAAAAAGCATAAAGGCGCGCACCGGGATTGTAGCGATAGCCATCTGTGCCGGTATAAGAAAACGTAGCCGAAGCGCCATTTGTTGCTGTAGTACCAAATTCCAAACTCGTCATGTTCTGAACGGTACCATCCTTTACATACTTTTGATGGACGTCGAATTTATCGCCATTCCAATAACAACTGAAAGCGCCACCATACGTGTCGCTCATGCCCACGCGGCTCGACGTCTCGCCTATCCGGGCCGTAAGCGGAAGGCTAGCCACAGAAGCGCCCTCGCCTATCTTCGCATTATCACTACTCTGGCAAGAACCAAAGCATAAAAGCAGCGCACTCGCTGCATACAGTGGCGCTACAAAAGCATGTACAAAAAATCTTTTCATTATATATTTAAATTATTACTATTTACTGATCGCTCCAAGTTTCGGCGTCCGTACCGGGCGCCTTGGTCCAGGTATCTACGGCCACTCCACTCGGACTATTATCGGTCACACTCTGAGAGGCGGCAAAGCCCCCTTCGGTTGCGACCGGCACACGCTCCATGCGTGGCGCTTCGTAGGCATACTTGCCTATCTCATGGTCCATTTGTTTTTTGATGTTCATGATTATATCTATTTTTTTAAAACATTCGCGGCCCCCAGACTATAACCTCAGGAAATAATCGATTACACTGCGCTTAGTGCTTATTCTGAGTAATGGAAAGACCGAAACGATATACACGGTTGGATGAATACTTAAAAAAGGCAGTATACAAAAACTGACTATTCTCACGAACCATCAGTTTCAACATTTACTTACCTGCATAATAAATAGGGAACTATCTGAATTTTTTCGCTCTATAAAGCGAATCACAGCATTATTAAGTATATCTAGATGTCAATAGCCCAGTTCTTCGAACCAAGCTTTGACTAAAGGTATCCACAATTCTGTCGAAATGGGATTGCGACTCAAATTGATGAGATGCTGACCATGTGGGAAAATATGTAACGATGCATTCACACCCTTTTCGCGAAGAGCAATATACATCAAAGCGCTGTTGAATGAAGGCACCGTCGGATCGTCATTCGCTTGTATCAACAACGTAGGAGGAGTGGTTTCTGTGACATGCAAATTGGGCGAAAACTTATCAATCATATACTTGTTTGCATTTTTGCCCAACAAATTATCACGTGAATCTTTGTGAGCAAAAGGATCGGATAACGAAATAAGCGGAGAAAGTAAAATCATGTAATCGGGACGGGATGAATATTGAGAGAACGAATCTTTCACATCAGTAAAATCCTCCGTGATAGTTCCCAACAAGGCTCCTAAATGTCCACCGGCAGATGTACCGAAGACACCGACTTTTGTGGCATCATAGTGATACGTCTCTGCCATAGCCCGTATCAGCTTGATGGCCCGCTGAGCATCTTGCAGCGGCGCAAGTTCGGGATGAATGACATCCGGACTCTGAGGCAAACGGTATCTCAGGACAAAAGCAGTAGCGCCCAAAGTATTGAAAAATTTCGCGATTTGTATGCCACTCGCCACTATCACTTCACGACTATATCCGCCTCCAGGGATAACCAATACGGCAAAATTCCTATTCTCATCCTTAGAGGGAGTGTAGACCTCTATGTCGGGCACTCCTACCTTAAAGACACGTTCATTGACAATGCTATCATTAATATCCATTCCCCGGCTATTGGGCATTGTCCCCTTCTGCCAAAGGGGAATAATGGATTGTTGTGCCATAAGCGGGCAAGCACAACAAATAAAAGCGACTAAAAATATCTTTTTCATAGCAATCTGCATTTTATTACTTGCTTAATCTGTTTTTAAACATGACACCATCTTTCATAATAACCAAAAAGTTCTTTTGAGGATCGTCAATCAACTTAATATTCTGAAGAGGATTGCCATCGACAATAATTAAATCGGCATACGCACCTTCTGAAATCTCACCTAATTTACCTTCTGGATAAGGATTCCTTTTTCCACATAGATATAGCAATTGGGCATTATCGTAAGTACCCATCTTTAGCACTTGAAAAGGAGAGAACCAACGAGTTGTTTTTGACAATTGTTTGCCTTCTTTGGCTGCCAATGCAGGGTCAAAAAGGCAATCAGTTCCCCAAGCTATTTTAAGTTTATATTTTTTTGCCAATTGGTAAGCATTATCTGTACCCTTTGTGGTTTCCAATTGTTTTTCTCTATTAATCGAACCTTCGGCAAAAGGAATCATATCATCGTCCTCCAAAAAAGGTTGAAGAGAAATCCATACCTTTTTGTCGGCCATCAATTTGATAGTCGGTTCGTCTATTAACTGTGCATGTTCGATACATTTCACTCCAGCATTGACGGCCATGGTTATTGCTCGTGGCGTATAAGCATGAACAGTGACATACGTTCCCCAATTTTCGGCCGCTTCGACGGCAGCTCTCATTTCTTCTTGAGTATATTGAGTCACATCCAGTGGATCGTAATTGGACGCGACCCCTCCACCTGCCATCACCTTAATTTGAGTGGCTCCCTGCCTCAGCTGCTCTCTTACTCGCATCAATACCTGGTCTACTCCATCTGCAATAGCCACAATACCATTCCTTTCGGAATACGACAGCTCTCCTATCTTGCGTGGTACATCGGTAGGCAAGCCGGAATCGCCATGCCCCCCGGTCTGAGAGATAAATGCTCCACTGGGAAAGACGCGCGGTCCATTTACTAATCCGGCATCGATAGCTTTTGCCAATGTCAAAGCTCCACCACCAACGTCGCGGACTGTTGTAAAGCCTCGTAGCAATTGCTTCTCGGCCGATTTTGCAGCAAGAAGGTTAATGTAGGCATAATCCAGAAGCATCAATTGACTTTGTGGAATCGATTCAAAAAGTAGATGTACATGGTTATCAATCAAACCAGGTATAACATATTTCCCTTTTCCATCAACAATTAAAGTATTTGAATCCACCTTGATTTTCGAGGTAGACACTTGCTTTATCAGTTTCCCTTCGATAAGGATGTTGCCATTGAAAATCACGCTGTCTTTCCCATTGAAGATATTGACATTGGTAATCAATGTTTTCTTTAGCACCGCTTGTGCTGATAATGATGTACTCAAAATGATAAACATCAAAAAGCCCATTAATCTATTCATACGAAAAAATGTTTAACGTTAATATAATTAATCACATACTAAGAAGCTGTTTTTCTTCTTCCAAACATTCGCTTTTCAGTTTCCATCCCGTACAGAGAAAGAGCGCGAAAACCAAAAAGATATCGGTAGAGACTTTGAACCAGACAATGAAATTGGCAAGTAAAAAAAGAAAGATCAACACCTTTTCTTCATCGAAAAGCCGCATGCAGCAGCGAGCTGCAGTGACGAAGAATAGCACGAAAGCCACCAAGCCTACAACGCCGAAATAAAAGATGAAACGCAAGTATCCTACATCAGTACCCATATAATAACCGCCCGTCATCTTACCTACAAAATTGACATCCACATCGCGCGGATTGGAAAAATAGCCGTCGCCGATAATCCAGGTCTTCATACTCTCAGGATATACATACATGGATTTGAGCGTTTCGTTGGAACCTACTTCCCAATGTCCTTTCTCTACGAGTGCAAAAAAGCCTTCGAAGCCGAAACGCATATTTTTCTGGAAAGAAGGACTCGCCTTATAGACACAGACTATAACAGGTATGCATATCAGAAGTGCTAACAGCAACCAGCGCCAAATGTATAAATAGCGGGAACTGAGACTGCGCAAATGCCAGAGGGTAACACCAACCAGATAGATCAAAGCCAATCCGAGACCGACTATCGTGGTACGCGCTATCATATTGCCTGCAACCGATATGAAAACAAATGCCAATAAATAAAGCAGGTAATGATACCAACGTTTATCGTATTTGGGATTGACCAGCAAAAACATAATCATGATGAGCGCTGCTGAGAAACGGGTACCGGCCACGTCGAGCGAAGCACCGATGCCATAGAGACGATGCACATTCTTTAGATTCAAAAAATGTTGTCCCTGTTGCACATGGGCATCCACGAACTGTTTGAGTACCGGATAAGCATCAATTAACAAGGCCAGTATACATTGCACGACACACACCATAAAAATATAGGTGCAAAGCAATCGGAGCGTACACTGCCCATGCACCATTTCTATAATGGAACATAAGGCATAAGCCGCGGCAAGCCACACCAACATCGAAACGATGTACGAGGCATAAGCCGTATCGGGCGTGGCATTGTAGACAATAGACACCATTCCGATGAGAGACACTACAGAAGCCGTGAACAGCAACCCGAGCATATCGCGCCCAAGCAGAAGGCTGCGTTTTTGTGCCAGCCGACAAAGTAGAATGAAACCACCCAGTGCAGCCATCATCATTTTGGTATTCACTCCCGGCAACGCTTTTAACTCGAATGGAAAAAAGTAGAGACTGGTTAAAACCAGCGTGAAAAGTATAGAACTAATTTTGATCATCTCTATTTGTAGATTATGCCGTAAACGAGGCGTTGAACGAGTCGGTAATAAAGCCATACGATCCAGTATTGCCTCCCGGCGGCAGCCTGTTGGAGTAATCGGGCGCGCAGTGACTGATTTCGGTTGGAGCGGATAAAGTGATTGGAATCGCGGAATATAAATTTCCATACATAGTAATCATCACGAGAACCTGATACCAGAAGTGGAAACTTAACCGACAGTTTGAACCACTCCAACTCACGATGGAAAAGGCTGCCGAATTTATCTTCTATATACGATACCGTTTCGATGGTGTTGAACATCGTATCTACTCTATTTTTTTCGGAAGCGGTACTGGTGAAAGCCGACTCGTTGAGTCGCACATAATGATAGAATGCCTGCGGAAGATAGCACACTCTTATGGCACAGGCGAAGAGTCGGATGATAGTCATATCCTCGGCCATTCCATGCCCCTCGGGAAACACGATGTTATTATTGAGATAAAGCTCGCGGCGTATCAATTTGTTCCATACATTATATTTCATTTGGCCCGAAAGGATGCCGCACAGTGCCTCATGGGGAGTAGCATAGGAAGGCTGAGACATATAGCGCTCGCTCTTACTGAAATTGAGATACCAGTCGCACCATACGATGTCGGCATCTTGCTTAGTAGCCTCATCGTACAATCTCTCGAGCATCTCGGGTTCCACCCAATCGTCACTGTCGCAATGAAAGATGTATTCGCCCCGAGCTTCCCGAAGTCCAGTATTGCGCGCAGCAGGCAACCCACGATTCTTATCGTGATGAATAATGCGTACACAATCTTTCCTTGACGGATAGTCGGCAAGCACCTTTCCGAGTAGCTCTATACTCTGGTCGGGCGAACAGTCGTCCACAAAGATAAATTCCACATCACCGAGTGTCTGCTCCAGAAGTGAGCGGGCACAGCGGGCGATAAACGACTCCACCTTATAGATGGGTATGATAACAGATACTTTCATTAATCAATGAATAACAAATTACAGAGTATTTCATTCACGTATGCCATTGATATTTTTTTCATCTCATTTGTCTGTACTGTTTGAAATGCCACTGCGGAAAGTAGGCTTTCAAATATCCCGTCAGCCAAATAAAAGGATAACGCCATAAAAAGCAGCGACGACTAAACAATAGTGTGTTGTGCAGATTGAAGCCTAGCGGTGACTTCAGAAACGCCAAGCGATCGTGAAATCTCATCTTCAGAAACGCAGCATATCCATCTTCCCGGTGGTCGTTGTCGCACAATCCTACATAATTGGGCAGCACCAGTAGCGGCAGACGTTTACGATAGGCTCTGTAGGTATAGTCATGATCGCCGCCGCTATGGATGTACTCATTGCAAAGCATTCCCATCTTCAAGAATACATATCTTGAAACGTAGGTAATATTGCCATGAGCGCACTGACAGGATTGGAATGTTCCGTTAGGCTCGACAAGCACATCTTTGAGTGTCCAACTATTGATAAAATTAAATCCGCCATAAGTCTGATGACTACGATCGCGGCTCAAAGTAGATCCCACATAAATGCCGGAGCAGCCATATTGTTCATTGCAATAATCGTCCGCACTGAGCAATTCTTCAAAAAGGCAAGGTAACACCTCTGCATCATCGTTGAGCCAAAGAAAGCCGTCATATGATCCACGCTCTATCGAAGCCTCCCAAGAAAACAGCATTCCACCGTTCCAATACAAACTGCCGTCACCTCCGTATATCGTCAGGTCGTCACCTGCAAACTTCCTCTTTAACTCCGCCACAGTACCATCGGCACTGCCATCGTCGGTTAAGAACACACTCAGATGAAACGTCTGACGATACGGTTCATAAGCCCTGTAAAGTGAAGACAAGCAATCAAGCGTTGCCTGCCTGCGGTTGTAAGTCGTAATCAGTACCGCAATACTTTCTATTCTACCTTTTTCCATCATGATGTTTATTTTGTTTATACCTAAAATATCGATAAAGTATTTTTAGTCGGTCAATCAGCGGCAGGCAATCCGCGATTCTCGTCGTGATGAATAATGCGTATGTCTTTTTCTCTTGACGGATAGTGGACCAGCACCTCATCGAGCACCTGCATACTCCAGTCGGGCGAGCAGTCGTCCACAAAATGAACTCCACCTTATAGATGGGTATGATAACGGATACTTTCATTTTATACGTCTATTAAATTTGTCGAAAAATCCATTGAAAAGGCCTTTCAATATCATAAGAAGTTTTTCTCTTTTCCTCTTCTCGCCTAATAGAATACCTCTGATATAAAAAAGTGAAGTATAACAAATACATTTCAAACTAGGTACAGAACCGTATTCCCTTCGCATCCAAATCATATTTCGAAACATAAAATAGTATACCGCAGGTGAATAATTCGCACAGATAAAACCGCCAATCGTTTTTTTCCCATTACCAAAATTTTGATCCAGATTATAATGAGTAAATACTTTTATCTTATATCCATTAAGATGAGCCCAATGGCAGAACTCACTATCAACCCAATATATTTTATAATCTTCCCTGAATCCACCAAGCCGTTTCATAAGAACTACTTTACATAAAGAGCCTGATGTAATAACACTCTCCACTTCTATTTTACCATTTAGAGTTGGATATATACCGTTCACATTTGGAGCATATATAACAGTATCGTGCTCTTTAAGTATTTCCACCTCCTTCTTAAAAAGCTTGAAACCATTCCAGCAGCTATCTTGATCCATCGTTAACAGATATTCATAATCCTCTTCTACACAATAATCAAGACATTCATTCAACGCCTTTGCGACATATCGGTTGTCTCCAATTCCCATTTCTTTTATTTTGGGAATATATTCCTCAGGATAGACGACCGATTCTTTTGAGTTTCTATAAATAATAAGAATGTCTATATCATCTATAAAACGAGCTATATTAGTTAAAAGTAGTTCTACATCCGGATGAAATAATATTATTACAGCTGCCAATCTCATTTATCAAAAATCAATTTCTATTATTATATAAATACTTTTTGTACATCAGATCATTCACTTACCAGAAGTCATAGATGCAATTTATTATGCAGGAGTATGTTTAACCATTTTCAACATACATAAGCGAAATTCTCCTCCGAAATAGATATATTTCTCTTCTATAGAAGAATCATAACCGCAATTTTTCAATATCTCTGAAATTACTTTTGGATCATCCGGACGATGATAAACACAAATAGAACCTTGAACATTGCTATGTGTAAGTAGCCGAATTCCTCCCATTAAAGCTCTGCGCTCATATCCTTCGATGTCCATCTTAATAAATAAATTATCTGTAGACTTATCTTTAAAGAAATCATCAAGACACAAACAATTTTCATTCGTCTCGTCACTAATATATTTTCTTACGATAGTAACCTTTTTTCCCCATGGTTCAAAGGTTTTTTCCAATGCTTCAATCCATTCCTCATCACATTCAAACAAATAGGCATGTTCAACCTCTTCTATCACGTCAAGCGCAAATAAAGCCTCTGCACATCCAATATCCAACAATGTTTTCCCTCTCAATTCGGATATCTCTTTCACATAGCGGTGTGCCGATCGTAAATCCTGCTCTATCAAAAGATTTTTATATATTTGTTGAATGTTCTCTTTTTCGGAACGTTTAATATACAACCTCTTTCCATTATGTAAGACATAGCCCATGCCATTTTCATCACAACCTGCCTGATAAGTTTTATCGTATTGGTCTATCCAAGGATAAGGATAATGGTTCAATTTTCTACCGAAAGCCCAATCTTTCATCGCCACCTCTTTAGGTGAAAGAGGTTGATGGAATAAAAACAAGCACCTATACCCACAAGCTTTTAATTGTTCCTTTTTACTCCTGCAATACCAAATAAAAATCCATATTCTGTTTCGCGACTTTTGAGGAATGCATTCCTTACAAAATTCTTTTAATACAAAATTCATCTCTAATATTTTTAATTTTCATAAAAAATAGGCTATAAACATATTTATCACATTATACATTTATAAAATGTCTCGACATTCTTAAATAAAAAAGTGGATCTTCAAGTAACATTAAGTCTTTTAGCTATTGCATCTACCACACCTAATTGACTCTCTGAGAATTTACGGGCAAACCATCTGTCAGAAACAATCATATCGTTTATATCATCCATTAGAATTGGCATTATTACATTATTATTCCATTTAATATACCGCTGACATCCGGCAAACTCATTATCTAAGCAGTAGATATTTTCCTTAAACGGAGAATTCCAACAAACTGTTTGCAAGAAAATTTCATCTGCACAGAAAGTATGGTCATATGTCTTTATGATCATATCTTTACGATCATAAACATATCGGGCGAAATCATATGTGATACTGCATAGAATACTGCCCTTTTTAAATACAATATCTCTGTTTCTCTCATATTTCAAGCCGTACTGCAATCGCAGGAATAAATAGCGTAGTGCCTTTTGACACAAATTGCCGTTTCTAAAATGATGAGGACACAAGTGATAATGACGGACTTTCCTTGCTATTTCGACATCTATTTTCCGACCTTTGGCATAGCCTATAAATTCCTTACCGGAAAGTAATTCACATCGTGCATGAATATAGTCCTGAGATTTAATAGGAAAATCAGAACCCGAAAGCAAATGGCAATATTCGTAGGGACCGTATCGAAGCATTTCGGCTATCAACAACAGTTGTGCTTTAACTTGACTCACATCGCCCCAATAAACTGATATACGTTTGGATAGAATATGGATGGAAGATTTTTCCATTTTTAAACGGTTTACATCCAAATTCCACTTCCTGTCCAAGTGGATATAGATATCATTCCGCTCGTCATCCAGCGCTTTTAAGAGCCGTAGTAACAATTCGGGCGAATCATGAGCTACGATCAAATAGGCATGTTTCATATGATTGTTTATCTATTATCTGAATTCGATTTAGACTTTTCTTCGCCCTTTGGTAAAAAAATGCACGATTAAACCCATTCTCTGCCTGAAAGACAAACGGTCATACACGTAATTACCGCTAATAAAAAAACGATAATAATATCTCGGATCAAAAAAGACGGATTTTCGATAATATTCCCACCATATATCCATATTAGCACAATATCCGTCCCAAGGTTTAGTCCCATTATAATGAATGAGCCCGTATTTTATGATTTGTTCCCTTTCTTCCCGACTTACATACTCTTCTACCTTATCAAACATAAACAACAGCATGTAATTGATATGTACCGTATAACAAAATATCGGAGACAAGTATTTTATCCGGTCTTTACAAACGAGATTGATAATATCCATATCCTGATATTTATACTGTTTCTCCATTTCAAGATAAAAGCGTTCCATCAGATGATCTTCTCTGATTTGCTTTGAATTGATAATTAGATTACCCGCATAGATAATAGCCTCAGAATTTAGATGCAACGTCTCACTATAATATTTGTCGAGAACGGTATCCAAATGAGACCAAGAATTTACACCGCCCATATAATATTCTCCTAATTCCGTCCTTTCATAAATATCAGAAAGGTCAGACCGGAAAATAACATCCACATCGGAATAAATCACTTTATCATATTCGGGTATCAGTTGCGGTATTAGCAAACGATAGTAAGTAGCCGTCGTAATTCCACGTATCTCATATTCGGCGCAGCATAAACTTCCCACACTTCTAAATTCGATCCGGCAGTTCTTTTGATAAACAGACGCCAATTTATCAAAACCTTCTCCTGTAAAATCACATTCTTGGGCATGTAGTACAAAGATGTCATAAAAAGTCTCTGCCCGGGCATTCATCAATAAAGAACTTATGCAAACTTTTGCCGCAAGTACCAACCTTTTATCAAAAGCAAATACGATAGGAATTTTTTTCATTTTACTATTTAAGATGGACACATTTACCAAATTTCTTGCGGTAACAAGAATTAACAATCGGATAAATATAATGGCTCAAGCTCAGGTATTCTAAACATTTACTGAAGGTGACCGTGTAACCGTTTCTTTTATTCTGAAACATTTTTTTTATCATAAGATAAGCTAGTTTATGCATAAATTCCGATTCATAAAAGAGGATATTGGAATACGGTATTTCTTTGTAAATGACTTCCTGATGAAACTTATACATACAATCATAAAAGCCTGTATTATAAAAACCGACATTCGTATAAGAACAACTTTCATGATGAGTTCTAAACAACACACACGGCTTTTTATTATCACTGATATATATTTTTTTACCAAGATCTGTTGCCTTTAGCCAAAAAGGAAGGTCTTCCAATAACCGCCACCGTTCATCATAAAAGCCCATATCCACATAAAGACGACGACGAATCAGTGCTCCCGGATTGAAATTAAAACTCTTGGTCAACAAATATTTATGCTGAAATGCAGCATCCCCTTCATAAAGGAAATAGCGTTTTTTTACAGGCACGGTCTCTCCATAAATCTTTACCCCATTCTGTACAGAGAAATTTTGCATGATACCGACAATAATGTCCTTCTCAGCAGAAGTCTCTGCCAACAGCTGTGATACACAATTCGGCAATAACAAGTCATCACCGGCTATATTCTTGATCCATTCTCCCTGAGATGCCTTCAAACCTCTGTTCAAATTTTCAGGGATACCTGTATTACACTTTGAAGTTATCAATTCCGTACGAACAAAACGCTCACGATTTTCTCTCAGCCAACTCTTACAGAGTTCCACCGTATGATCGGTAGAACAATCATCAGCAATAATAAGTTCGATTTTATCATACGTCTGCGCTTTAGCACTTTCCAAAGTCTCCAATACATACTTTGAAGAATTATAGGTATTGACATTGATCGTAACGAGTGGACAATATTCCACTCCTTTCCTTTGTCCTTGCGTATCCATTATTTTTTCGGTTTATCAAGCTTAAAAGAACAAAAATGAAACACTACCCATCTCATTATTCTAAAAATGAAGCTGTGCCATTTGCTTTTTTCATTTTTCAGGAAGATATCAACAAGGTCATATAAAAACAGTTCTTTTCTTTCTCTATTATAAATAGTTTCATGCTCTTTCCTTAAATATTTCATCTCCTCATTCCAAAAGAATAATACTCTGCTTTCATGCATCCGAGGCAAATAATAATATTGATCGCTCCGAGTGGCAGAAATATTGTCACAACGATACATCACTGTCACTTTGTCCATAAAATACAGCTTGACTCCGTTGTAAGTCAACTTCAACCATTCCGGATAGTCCTCTGCATACCTGTACAACTCATTATAGGGATATTGTAATAATAAACTTTTTCTATAAAAAGCCGTAGGAGCTGGCAAAAAATTCGATACCAACAATTCTTCGAACTGTTCTTCGCAAGAAAGACGAGAGAAATTTTGCAAGCATATTTTATCATTTACCGAATCAAGCATATTTTGTTCTTTTCCCATATGAAAAGATTGCATATTTGAAAAGAGAATGGATATCTCTTCATGCATAGAAGTAACATACTCCATATTCGCAGCCACACATTCCGGTAACAGAAGATCATCACCCGCAATACCTTTTATCCATTCACCTTTACATGCCTTAATTGCCCGATTACCATTGGCGGGAATCCCCGTATTCTTATTAATGGTCAAGATTTTCACTCTAACAAAACGTTCTTTGTTTTGATTAATCCAAACGTTACATTTTTCGACTGTATCGTCCGTAGAACCATCATCGCTTACAATCAGCTCTATATCTTTATAGGTTTGATTACGGACACTTTCCAACGTTTCTAATACAAACGCCGAAGAATTATATGTAATAACGGTAACTGAAACTAAAGATTTCCTTTCATCTCCCGATTTTTGTTCTGACATACGAAAGTAATTTTGTTTTTTGATTTAATTTCTTCAAATAATAAAAGATGATAACAGATAAAAGGCTTAAATTGACAATGTAATAGACAGAGCCATGCAGCATATAACTAAACACCAAAAAGGATACTAATATCAAGATGGAATATATAAGTTCCCGGGTTAATGCCAGACTCCTTTTATAATGATATCTGTACCGGTCTACTACCGTTATGACAATAAAATAAAAAGCATAACCTACGACGAAAGAGTAGGCTAGTCCGGTCAATCCCCATAAATAATACATCCCTACGGAAAGAATCAGATTGACGACATTTCCATAAATTCCTTCCAAGAATACATAAACTTTTTTATCACCCTTTGCAAAAGAGACATAGCCTAAAGCATAAGATACGGCTTTGAACAACATGCCCAAACATAATACTCGAATAAAATGTTGCATAATCTGAAATTCAGAGCTCAATAAAATCGTTATTATAAGAGGGGACCCAATAATCATAATAGACAATAGAGGAACACTCAAATAAAGCAGAATCTCGCTCTGCTGGTTAATAGTGTCATTCATCCTGTCATTATCCGAAAGTGACGCAACCAAACGCGGAAAATAATCGGCCGACATAGCCGAAAAAACCAACATAACAGATTGCATAGTCATCGAAATACCGGCATTAAAATAGCCTAAATCGGCCAATCCGCCCAATCTGGTAATGGAGACATTAATAAGGTAAGTGGTTACGTTTCCCAGCAACGAAGCAAAGACCATCGCTACTCCCAGAATAATCATGGGCCGCCCATAACTCTTTACTTGGTCCCAAGTGATACGATTCTCAGATAAACAGATTTTGCGTACATAAAAATAAGTGACCAAATAGTTAGCAACCGTAGAGATGATTAATCCGGGAACAATACCCTTCAGTCCCCAAAAATAAAAAAACGGAATCGACGCTGCGAGCGTAACTACAGATCCGATCAACGAACACATAGCCATCGCCTTTATACGCCGCATACCTATAAGCAAAGCGTCATTACCTTGCGCCAAAAGGGTGAAATAGACGATAAGCGACAGGCAGCAATAATCCAACGCCTTGTTTGGAGAACCGAAAGCCCATTTGCTCAACAATGGAGACATCAGTACCACACATAACAACCCCGAAGCAGATAAAATCAATAATATTCGCCTGAAAACTTTTATAATCACGGAAAAGCGTTCCATATCATTCTCATCAAAAGCTTTGGAAAGATCGCGCACCACACTCGAATTGATACCCAAACCAAACAAAGTGATTATCATTGTAAGCGAAGACATATACATTGAGCTTAGTCCCATGCCGGTAGCTCCGATCAATAAGGCTACAAATTTGGAACGAACAAGCCCGATAAGGATCTGTAGAATCTGCGTACCTCCGAAGATGGAGGTAGCCTTCAATATGCTTTTATATTGCTGTCCCATCAAACAGAAATACTTAACATTTAATTAATATAGCATTACTTAAATATCTTTTCCAAGCATATTCAGTCTCATCATCACATAACGTAACTATTTGATTTTTTGATTGAGCAAATAGCGCTCCATATTTAGCTAACGAACCTTTACTCGTTATCTGATGTTTACAGGATGATATTAAAAGCAAATCAATATACCCTTTTGCAGATCCATTAATATCAATTATGTGGTAATTATTATTCAGCGGCATTGCTTTAATCAAATATTTTCTTACCCAATCAGGCTCATCCGAAAAGAAAAAATAATAGCTATCGCTATATCTATTCCCTATATATGTTATTGCATTCACAAAATAATCTACAGAAGCAGGATTCCCATACGCGACACGATAATATGAAAGATCCCCTCTACGAACATGTACTGCAACGGAATTCGTTTTACTATTTATCCATTTTAACAAATTCAGATTCTCATTATCCAACGGTATGTTATGTAAACACAACTTTTCATTTAAGGAAGAATACAGCCAATCGGGATCTCTGAAATAGCCTCTTAAATACAAGGGAGCGCCTAACTTTATATATTTTAGAGGATGCACCAAATCATTGTAATCATTCTCATATAAAAAGAACTTTAAAGACATCCACCTCTCAAAACTAGAACAAATGGGAAAATCCAAATAAGGAAATAGCTTTAATAAATCGAAGGTTCTTTCCATTTCCCCATTAATATCTTTCCCAATATTTTCAAACCAACTAACGTCATATTTTACCTTATAACCTTTTCCAACAAATATCTGCCCTATCAAAAAAAAATGTATTTGAGAACAAATTCCTCCATCCATATAAATAATGACTACTTTATCCAATAACCGGATAAACATAAGGAACGATAAAATCTTCCTAAATATATATCTGACTAGAGACTTCATATTACTTGAACCTATTGATCAGCTCTACCACTTTCTCCATTTCTCCGTGTGTCAGCACCGGACTGATGGGTAGGCTCAGTTCCTCGCGATGTATCTGTTCGGTCACCGGCAGATGAACATCGGGCCACTCGCCACTATAACATTGTTGCATATGGGGCGCTATGGGATAGTGTATCAAAGTCTGCACCTCATTTTTGGTCAGATACTGTTGCAACTCATCGCGCCGCTCGCAGAAAACGGGGAACAGGTGATATACATTCTCATCGTCTGGCAGACGCACAGGCAGTCTTACCAACGGATTGTCGATGTGCCGATAGTAGTAAGCGGCCACCTGCCGGCGCCAGTCATTATCGGCCTCGAGATGACGCAGCTTCACGTCGAGCACGGCGGCCTGCAGTTCGTCCAGACGACTGTTGCGCCCGCGATAATCGAACACGTACTTGCGGCTGGAACCATAGTTGGCCAGTGCCCGCACCATATCGGCCAGTGCGCTGTCGTCGGTCGTCACCGCGCCGCCGTCGCCAAGCGCGCCCAGGTTCTTGCCCGGGTAGAAGCTATGACCGGCGGCATCGCCAAGCGAGCCGGTGCGCTGTCCACCCCACGCGCAGCCGTGTGCCTGCGCATTGTCTTCTACCAGCTTGAGATGGTGTTTCCGACACAGCAGCTTTATCTTCTCCGTATAGGCGCAGCGGCCGTACAGGTGTACCAGCAGCACCGCCCCGGTACGCTCCGTGATGGCTTTTTTCAAGAGCGAATCGTCCAACTCGAGCGTATCCGCGCGGGGTTCTACCGGCACAGCCTTCAGACCGTTCTCGGTGATGGCCAGGATTGATGCGATATAGGTATTGGCAGGCACCAGCACCTCGTCGCCGGGCCACAATATTCCCATTTCGATGTAGGCCTTGAAGATGAGCGTCAGGGCATCGAGCCCATTGGCGCAGCCCACACAATGACCGGTACCGATATAATCGGCATAGTCGGCCTCGAACTTTTTATTTTTTTCGCCCTGCAAATACCAGCCAGAAGCTAACACGCCATGCATGGCCGACAGTATTTCGCTTTCGTAGCGACCATTTATTTTCTGAAGATCCAAAAATTTTATCATGCTATTTTAATTTATAGGGGTTATCGGTTTTGCAAACCTTACAACCCTATTCGTGGTATCAAACAAAAGCTTCTCCTGCTCATCACGAGCAAGAGAAGCCCAAAGGTTATCAATACAAGAACTCATTAATGTATTGAATACGAACCTTTTCAAATTTATCGATTGTACACCCCGCAAAAAGATCGGGTTTTTTATTTCCTTTTTACATACTTCATTGATGCTCGTTTGGTAAGCAAACAAAACAATACAACAATACAACAAATTCATTTTGTGCAACACAAATTACAACAATGGTAGTATCCGTTTACATTCGAATCATACTTTTTCCTCTCTACTTTTATGATTTGAGAAAAGCAGTATATCCGAATCGGTTAGAATCAGTATGCGCTCAGATTCCTGAGCATATTTATTTCACGAAGGGAAAATCCTCTGCTTGTCATTTTATTCTCATCATCGCATACATGACAAAGCCAATCGCTATAACCTTTGCGAGACACCGGTATCCCTCTGACTACTTCCCAATAAGGATCAAAGAGCCGTAGATCAAGCAAAGTGCTGTTTTCGTATACAGCAATAGCATCCACCCAGTAGGGAGCTTCTTTCTCTTTGTCCAATGCTCCCGTGTAGTGTTTTCCCAATAGATTCTTCAAAGCCTTTAATATTCGAACATAATCTTCATCGTCCGATAAATACTTTACTTCAATCATATCTTCAATATTTTAATTCTTTAATCAATTAAAAGAAACCGGCGATCCATACGAATCACCGCCAAAGTGATCTGTCTTTACGACAGATGTGATCCAATCAATTATCTCAAAAAATCAAAAGTAGCTTTAGCAAGGATTTTTTAAGAGAGAGAGTTTTCCTTTTTAAAAGTTAGCTATCCTCACGGACCACTAACCGACGGTCTGCTTTTAGACAAACCGAGAGAATTAATTTTCGAAACATGTCATATACTACTTTTCTCCAATGATAGTATTTCTTTCTGAATATAATTTATGATGTCCTCAATACGGGCATCTTTCAGTAGCACTCGTTTGTCCTTATCGAGCAGATAAAGCGTGGGAATAGCCCGAAGGTCGTACAAGTCCTTACGCTTCATCACTGCCCCCTTATCATAAGCCACCGTCCACGATCGGGGCATCGTCCCTTGGGCTTTCTTCCACTCGGCAAGGTCTTCGTCCGGATATACGGACAGCACCGTGAGCCGCTTACGAGCTGTCAGGGTCTTTATGGCAGAACTCTCTTCCAACAGCCGCCCCACCCGTTTGCAGTCCTCGCATCCGGGGTTGTTGATGTAGAGCAGCACATATTCCGAACGCAGTCCGTAGAGCTCGCCCTGCCTTCCATTCCCCAGCGTATAGCAGAAGTTTATCGCCCTGTTTCCGGGGCGGTTCTTCTGCGCCAGACGATATTGGAAACGAAGGCGGCTTTTCGTGGTGTCGTCAAGCCTGTTCCATGCCAGCATTTTGCGCAGCACCTCCATATACAGTGTCTCGTTGCGCAATGGGGAATTGGGGTCATAAAGTATCTTTTCGGCTCCGGCAAACACCTCCATGCAAGTGGCACTGTCGGCGCGAGCTTTTTCCATCATATTGCCGATGTCGCTCACCCCTTCGCTCGCCAAAAGGCGCGAGAGCAGATCCATATAGTCGCAGAGCGCTGCCTGCCCCTCGCGAGAGCGGACGAACGAAGGATCCTTAAAATCACAATCGTCCCAAAAGTGGAGTCCCATATAGCTTATACGTGCTTCCGAGCCCACAATAAAGGCCGGTATCGGAGGCAGCTTAAACCGACGGCCGGTGGAATCTCCCCGCTGTCCGCTGCATGCCTGCGACAAGCTGCACAAACAGAGCAGAGCTGCGACAAGTGCCATATAGAATATCTTTCTCATTTATTCAATCGAACGCTCTATTATCAGCTTCGCCTCCGCTTTTCATTTCCAGCAGCAAGGCCACAAAGCCTTCGCTACCGTTTTGTTCCATACAGAGATGCAGCGTAATAGATTCTCCCCACAAGGGAACATATTTTTGAGGAAAAATGCCCTTTACTCTTAGTTGATCATCGTTCACCCCAAGAGCGGCAAACAAATAGGAGATCAGACAAAAATCTCTATCACTAATTTCAATGTATAAAAGACGACAGAATGCATTTTCGGTAGCAGAGAGCCACTTTTCCAACTTAAAGAAATGCTGCAAATGTGCTATGAAGAACGGGCAATAAGCCTTCCTTATGTGCCAACATTCTTCCCTCCGTTTCCTTTCCATCAAAATGACAGGGCTTTGAGTTATGGTTTCATTTGCTTTCATCCGTATCAAAAGTTTTTTTATAGCGTTTGGCTTTTATTCTTTCACGCACCGCACCGTGGAACCATTGGCCCGATTGTCCGTACTAGAGGGAGAGGCCGAAGAGGAACGAAAATAAAAGTCATAAACCTTCGTATTGCTCACACTAGCCGACCAATAATAACCCCGGCTGCCTACATAAGAAAAAGTACCGCCGTTATAAATTCTGCGTCCTGTAGCCGGATACCAACCCAATAGAAATGAGCTGTCCGCCCAGTCCCAACCATACGACCAATCGCCGGTCCATGTATAAATATAGCTAGATGCATACCACGGAGAAGAATAACTGCTGCCCGACGTTGCGACTCTCCATCCCGCGGGACAGGGATCATAAACGGTCTTGCCGCCACTTGTAGAATTCCATAAATTGTCGTTACGTGTGCTGCCTATCCAATCATAGTTATACCTGCTCGATGTTTGATAATAAAACGAGAGCGGATTCTTGATGCTATTCGCCAGATTCGGACCGCTGCCAGCCGACACATATTTCACTCCCGTACCCGAAGTGCCTTCCGACAATTTCGTGCCGCTGGCATTGTATATCGACGCAGCTGTCGTGCTCGATACAGCCGAAGCTCCCGGAAAAGGATCTTTCCTACCCCATTGGTACAAGAGACCGTAAGAACCTATGTCGCCCACTGAGGCATTCATCGCTCCCAGATTGCGATCCATAAACACCGTGGTTGTATAACCGTTGTCATACGAAATCGACGACGCGTCCGGATCATAGCTCGTCACCCAGATGTGCCAGCTCCATACAATAGTGCCGCCCACTTTGGCCACCACTACGGCGTTGCCTGTCTTACTTCCTGTTTCCACATTGATGGCCCCTGCCGTAAGGTCGGCCGTCACCGATTTGATATTACTTGTTCCCGCAGCGCTCACGCCGCCGCTATTGTCTGTCCACAGCAGTTCGGCCGTCCAGCCTTTGGTCACATCGCTTATCCGTGTGGTGCCGTCTTCGTTGGCTCTCGACACGGGTATGCATACCCTGCTCTGAGGGGCTACGATATAACAGTTGGAAGACAGGGCGATTTTCGTCACCCGGCTGTCTATATCCTTGGCACTCGTTATATTTACATTGTAAGTGTATTGGCTGTTTCGTTTCACGCTGTAGTTACGACAATTGTCGGCTCCGAGATAGATTCGATAAGTGGCCGTATATCCCGATCCTTTGGCATAAACTTCCACGTATGTGGCATTCTGCGGAGCATACTGCGCTTTCTGTTGTTGATTGGTCACGTCGCCCTGGCTGCCGCTTATCGACACCCGGTCGCCCCGACGGTTTTCGTACATGTAGAATACCAGATTGCTTATCGATGTCGTATTCGTGACGGGAGTATCAAGTCCTGCAAAGGTAGCATCGTTGCCTGTTGCCAGATCGCTCGCACTATTTTCGTTCGCATTCGGGCGTGCGATGTAATAGCTTTTTGGGGGCAGATTCTTGATGGCATAGCCCGTTATGGAGAAACCGTTCGTGGCGGTGACACTCAGATTTATCTTTGCCGCCACACGTGCCACACTCAATCCCGTAATCGTCTGCATTGTTGCGCCGCCCGAGATGGTGACATTCGTCAGGCATCCGCTCATCAGCAAAACATTTTTGGGCGCTATTCCATCGGCCGATGTCAGCGCCGCCGTTGTCAGAGCTTTGAGCTTGTCTATGGTCGAAGCCGTAGTGCCGCCAAAAAGGCTGTTATCGCCCGTGTTGACTATGGCGTAGATCGTATAGCCGCTACCGCTCACCGTATTGAGCGTGATGCTCGAACTCTGAGCATATCCGTGGCTCACCAGATTGCCGCTACCATTGTAAATAAGGACATGCATATCCGATATGGCACCATCGTCCACCGTCGCGCGACTCTGTATATCGCCGGCCTTACGGGTGCCTACCTGAATATTGACCACGGCCGTTTTTCCCGACTCCACTTTCGGTATCAATGCCGTATCGTTCGTACACCCCGAAAAAAACAACAAGGGCAACGATACAACTCCAATAAGTAGAAATCTGCCGTTCATCATGAAATATCTTATCAACGTTACGCTATTCTTTATTCTCTTTTTAGAAAGGGAGCCTTTGGATTTTTACATCCCAGAGGCTCCCCGAAAAAAAACAATCAATTCAAATTAAAAATTCACGGTTTGATTCACTGTAAGATTCCAATCCGATACCGTTACCTGTACATTCAAGTTCGACGGCTCGATGAAGTCGGCCGGAGAACTTACTCCAATGCCGCTGATGGTAGCTGCGATCGAATAGATGTTATTGCGCTGGATACCCGTATTATTCACACTGGTATTGTCTATCGTCGTACCTGTCTGATCGCGATTAACAACTACCGGATAATAAACATGATAACTTTTGGTCTTGTCATTCTTGTCCGGATAAAAAGTGCCCGCCAATACCAGTTTTGTTGCAGACAGTTTACTATTTTCGTCTATTCCTTTTGGATAGTAATTCTCGAATGTATAATAGTAATATTTTGTCGTATAAGCATCAGATGTGATATCTTTGGATGGAGACAAGGCATCGAACAAGCCCGTTGCAGCAGGAATGACACTGCCGCCATCTACAATCTTCATACCGAAGCCATAGAGCGGATTAGTCGTTACAAGCTGGGTGCCGGTCGATACGATTCCTACGGCAGATGTACCATTGGCCTTATATACAAATACACTATCCAGCGTAAACGAAGCATTGGCGTATGCTCCCGTTGACGAAAAATTAGTGTTCAGACTTGCCAATTGTACGCGAGCTACCAAACGCGAGATGTTAACCGTTGCCGACACCGTAGAGCCTACTTTGATAGCCGTTCCCGTAACTTCGCCCGACATGGGGAGATTTTTCGACGTCTGCGTCAAAGCCATGGTCTTGGCACGAAAAGCATCCAAGGTTGTTGCACCTGCAAATGCCCCGCTCGGAGCATTGGCCACTACAATGACATCTTGCGTAGTCGATGCGGGTACATTGCTTATCGTGATTGCTCCGCTCGTCAATGTACCTTCGGTTATCGAAGTAGCGACATGAGACGTGTGGTCGAATAGACCCACCGTAACCGAGGCCACTGTATTTTCATCTGCCTGTGTAGGCACTTCGCCCGTTGCACGGCTCACAGGAGTACCTGTCACCGTAAGTTTCAATGTTCCACTCTGCTCTTCATTCGGGCCATTTGCCACGTTCGAGCACGAACACAATAGTGCTACCGCCATTAATGCGGCACATAAAAAATTCTCTTTCTTCATTGTTTTAATTTAAAAAAAATTACTTGTCTTGATACTTAAAATGAACTCTCTTATTTTACTATAATCTTTCTTTTTCTGTATTTTATCGGCTTTCGAAGCTCTGTAGCCAACCGATCAGTCCACCGAAGCTCTTTTCGAGCCTCCGATTGCAATCGATTGGGATCAGGAAATGGTTTTCGACCCTCCGATTGCTATCATTGAGTTAACGAAAGCCAAATCGACGATGGATATCGCTTTGCTTTGTTAACGAAAGCCAATTATGCAGCGTCGATTTGACCGCCGTGTTAACGAAAGCCAAATACGAGGCTCATTTTTAACTTCCGGAGCCCCAGCAGACCAAAATGAGCCTCATTTTGCATTTTCCACCCCCAATCGATTGCAATCGGAGCCTCATTTTCCACTTCCGAGGCCCCTTCGATTGCTTTTCGAGGGTCATTTTGCATTTCAGAGGCCTCATCGATTCTCTTTTTAACAGTCATCGGAGCAGTCCGACTCCGATGCGAGACATTCGCCTCTTCCGTTTGCAACAATGCTTCTATTTTCATTTCGCTTTTTTTATCTTTTAAAACCGCTTAAGGCGGTAATTAAATACTACCGCCATAGGCGTTTAGTGGTCCCCGGGGCCCCCACCCCGGGAAAGGAATCGGATGCGCTTCGCTTAATTGCAAAATTCTGAAAGAGCGCTACTGCGCCTGCCACAGACTGAAGCCGTTGGTGCGGTAGCTGCCGTTGAGGACCGCACCGCCGCTGGCGAAGTAAAGGAAGTAAGCGTTCGTGGTATTGGAGTTGGGCGAAGACGACCAATAGCTGCCGTCCGTACCACCACCACCGAAAGCACCAGTACCACTATTCGTACAGCCGGCTGCCGGCAGGAAGAAGTAGTCGGTGCTCAGATTGAGAGCTGAAATAGCAGAAGCAGTCAGTGAGGACAACAGTGTGAAGTAACCATTGCTGGTAGTAGCACTCGTCACGCCACTCGATGTGGTAGAAGAGAACGACGACCCGATGACTGATTTCTTCTTGAGCCACAAGCCGGCCGTGGTCTTAGTGCCGTCTGCCATCGTGTAACTACTGGTGTTGCCACCCTTAGCCCCTTGACTTCCGTCGTCCCAATAACATCCGGCCGCTAGGTACCAAGTGATTTCGTAGGCG
>Ga0183100_1000646_pt1 | contig 24140 bp, 23 predicted proteins | sample Biomet2_FD_127789 | JGI IMG/M metagenome (GOLD analysis project Ga0183100, IMG submission 127789) | Microbial communities from bioreactor (seeded with anoxic lake sediment) at LBNL, California, USA - Biofuel metagenome 2 | ecosystem: Engineered > Bioreactor > Anaerobic > Unclassified ...
ATCCTTGTACAAAACATTTAATTCTTCTGTACAAAAGAATGAAATGTTCTGTACAGAAGAATGCAATCTTTTGTACAAGATATTTAGAACGCTCCGCCAATAAATTTAATAATGCGGAGTATTGTAGATAAAATTTAATCTAAAGTATTATATTTGTCACTATAAAGATGGCTAAACATGGTGGCGATACGTATTTTCCCGTTATGAAAAAAATGAAATTTTTAAAAAGGATTCTTATCTGGTTACTTAGATTCCGGAAGCGCAGAGGCTATGGAGTACATTCTCCGTTTGCTTTTAATCTTATAACCGGCGTTTTCTATGAAAAGGCTCCTTATTATGATTATGATTATCTTAGAAAGGTGGTGAGTAAGACACGCAAAAAGTCGAAAACTCATTGGAAACGTTACCTTGAGAATTACAGAGTTTACGAACTCCTTTTCCGTTTGGCTAATTATGCTGAGGCTAATACCATTCTTGAAATAGGAACTTCTATAGGGGTAAGCAGTATCTACCTTTCTTGTTCCAGAAAAAATGCCCGCTTAGTGACTTTAGATGAAAAATCAAAGACCAATGAAATGGCGTTGTCTTTGTTCAAGAATTATTCTTCCAAAGTAGATTTCAGAGCTGGAATAGTTTCTGATATGCTTCCTCAGGCTATAGATGAACTGGAAACTATTGATTTTCTGCTTTTTCATCCGAGGAGCTACACACTCGATTCCATTCATCAGATGTTCGAAATGTGTCTTGAAAAAAGCAATTCGCAATCAGTCTTTGTTATACAGGATATATATTCCTCTCATGCAATTAAGAATTGGTGGAATGAACTTGTTTCTGATGAACGCGTGGGAATAACTTTTGATCTTTATGACATGGGAATTATCTTTTTTGATAAGAAAAAGATAAAACAACACTATAGAGTGAACTTTTAACTATTCTTTTCGGTTAACATAATCTTACTATTAATAAACACAATGAAGAAAAGTAGGGTATATACTAAAACAGGTGACAAAGGTACAACTGGACTAATTGGAGGTACCCGGGTATCGAAAACAGATATTCGCCTGGAATCATATGGAACAGTCGATGAACTGAATTCCCAGTTAGGTTTGCTGGTAACATATCTTGAGGATGATAATGATAAGAGATTTATTTTGAAGATACAATATAAGCTTTTCTCTGTAGGATCTTACCTTGCAACCGATCAGGAAAAAATTTCTTTAAATGAAGCCAGCATTATTCATTTATCAGATATAGAGGAAATAGAGCATCAGATAGACACAATTGATGAACAACTTCCTCCGATAAACCGTTTTATAATTCCTGGAGGAAGCAGATCTTCAGCAGTCTGCCATGTTTGCCGCACGGTATGTCGCAGGACCGAAAGACGTATTCTTGCATTATCAGAAATAAGTGAAGTAGATGAAAATGTATTGGCATTTATCAACCGTTTATCTGATTATTTGTTCCTTTTATCACGAAAACAAAATATAAGTAATAATAATTATGAAATATTTTGGGATAAAACTTGCAAATGATATTATTTATTATACTTTTGCGGAAAATTTGAAACACGAGTTTAGTAATCATTTTTAATACTAGTTACTATGTATTGGACATTGGAATTGGCATCAAAACTAGAAGATGCACCTTGGCCAGCCTCCAAGGATGAGCTTATTGATTATGCGATGCGTTCAGGCGCACCACTTGAAGTGATTGAAAATCTTCAGGAAATGGAAGATGAGGGTGAAATATATGAAAGTATCGAAGATATTTGGCCGGATTACCCCAGCAAAGAGGACTTCTTTTTCAATGAAGAAGAGTACTAAAAAAATTAATCAAAAGGGAGATTCAAAAGAGTCTTCCTTTTTTTTTAAAAGTGACTTCTGTTTTTGCTTCACTCAATATATGTTCATTTTATATTATGCAGAGTAACACAATTTATTTGCTGTTTTGCAGTTAATAAAATGAGGTGCACTTTGTTCACTAATATAAATGGTAATAAAAAAACTTTCTTATTTCCTCATTTTTCTGCTTTGTTTTATTGATGCCAAAGCACAATTTGATGCGCAGTTCAGTCAATACTGGGCTGTGACAGGGTATTATAATCCGGCTTTTGCCGGACAGAATGATAAACTAACCTTGTCCGGAGCTTATAGTCAGCAGTTGATGGGATTTACCAATGCTCCAAAATCAATGTTTCTCGGGGCTGATATGCCAATTAAATTCCTCGGGGCTCAGCAAGGTGTTGGCATAGCTCTTTTTAACGAAGGAATAGGGCTGTTCAGAAATCAGATGTTTGGCTTGCAGTATTCTTATAAGAAACAAATAGGGAAAGGCAGACTAGGTGTTGGCTTGCAGGTTGGTACATTAAATGTGACTTTTGATCCTACGAATATAAATCTGGGTGATGAAACCAATGATCCTGCTTTTCCAACCTCATCTGTTTCCGGCATGAGTATTGATGCCGGGGTGGGAGCTTATTACACACATCCTTCTTATTATGGAGGTGTTTCTGTTACCCATATCACTTCACCTACAGTCTCATTAGGAGAAAATAATCAAATTAAGGTCGATCCTACAATTTATTTAACTGGTGGATGCAATATAAAGACGAATAATCCGTTAATCTGGATACAGCCATCTTTCTTGTTAAAGAGTGATTTGGTGTCAACAAAAGTGGATGTTACAGGACGGATGTTCTATAATTATAATGATAAAACCTTTTATGGAGGATTATCTTATAGTCCCGGCACCTCTGTTGCATTTCTGATTGGTGCAAAAATAAAGAATATTACCGTAGGCTATGCTTATGATATGTTCACGTCACAGATAGGAGCAGCCAATGGAAGCCATGATCTGTTTGTAAACTATTCCACAGATATAAATTTCTCTGGTAATAGTAAGAGTAAACATAAAAGTATACGTATTTTATAATAAATATGAAAAAGATTTTATTCATAGTAAGTGCAGTTGTTTTCACTATACTGATATCTTGTGGAACCCCGATTGGTGAATCGGCCACAGGTGGTGAAGTAACAGGCATTGGTGCAGTGGCATGGGATGAACCGGCACCTTATGGAATGGTACTGATTAAGCGTGGGTCATTAAAACTTGGTCCAAGTGAAACCGATAGTCTTTGGGGGAAGTCTGTTCCTTCGAAAGAAGTATCTGTTGATGCTTTCTGGATGGATGAAACCGAGGTTACGAATTCAAAATACAAGCAATTTGTATATTGGGTGCGCGATTCCATTATTCGTGAAAGACTAGCCGATCCGGCTTATGGCGGCAATGAAGTATATAAAATAACCGAAGACAGGAATGGCGATCCTGTAAAACCTCATCTTAACTGGGCAAAACCTATTCCCTGGAAACGTGCTACAGAAGAAGAAACCGCAGCAATTAAGAGCGTATATATTGTTCATCCGGTAGATAAAACCACAATGCTTGATGCTAAACAGATGAATTATTACTATGATTACTTTGATTATACTCAGGCTGCTTTACGTAAAAACAGGCTAAACCCGGCTGACAGAAACAGGAATACTGACATTCCGGTGAATAATGATGAAGTTGTTATGATCTCAAAGGATACGGCGTATATCAATGATGAAGGAAAGATTGTAAATCAGACAATAACCCGCAGGCTTTCTTCTCTGTTTGATTTCCAGAATAGTTACATTGTGAATGTTTATCCGGATACTACTTGTTGGGTAAATGATTTTCAGAATGCATACAATGAACCTTACATGAAATTATATTTCAGTCATCCAAGCTATAATGAATATCCTGTGGTTGGTGTTTCATGGGAGCAGGCAAATGCCTTTTGTGCATGGCGTACAAACTATCTCCTGGCTGGTTTAAAAGGTGCAGCTCGTCAGATGCAAAGATACAGACTGCCGACAGAGGCTGAGTGGGAGTTTGCTGCTCGTGGAAAAGAAGACAATCCTTATCCATGGAAGGCAGGAAATACTAAGTCAGACAAGGGATGTTATTATGCAAACTTCAAACCTGGAAGGGGCAATTATACGAAAGATGGAAATCTGATTGCAACTAAAGTAGGCTCTTATCCTCCTAATTCAAATGGATTATATGATATGGCGGGGAATGTTGCTGAATGGACCTCTTCTGTATATACAGAAGCTGGCGTATTGTCAATGAGTGATATGAATCCTGAACTGAAGTATAATGCAGCGAAAGAGGATCCATACGTTATGAAGAAAAAAACTGTTCGGGGTGGCTCCTGGAAAGATGTGGCAGCTTATGTACGTGCTGATGCGCGTACTTATGAATATCAGAATGAAAGTCGGTCTTACATTGGTTTTCGCTGTGTAAGGACTCAGGTTGGTTATAACAGAAAAGGTAGATAACTATGAATGATAATATTAAAAAAAGAAGTCTATTCCACAGATTTCAGGATTTTATGGCTAGTTACAAAGGTAAGGTTATACTTAACTATGCATATAGCTGGGGAGCTTCTATCGTAATTACCGGTGTGCTTTTTAAATTAACCCACTTGCCGGGGGCAAATCTGATGCTGTGGATTGGTATGGGCACTGAGATAATTGTATTCTTTATCTCAGCTTTCGACCGTCCTTATAAATCATATAAGTGGGAGAGCGTTTTTCCTAATATAAAGATCTCGGGAACTGCTTATTCAAAACAGAAATGGCCGGATGATGAAGAAGAAACAAATGCACCTTCTATTCCGGATGCTGTTCAGGAGGCAGTGAAGTTATCAACAACTTATCAACAGCCCTTAGTAAACGGAACTGTTACTGAAAAGAATATTTCTGGAAAGGTTTCTTCGGTACAGCAAGAAGTTCATAATCCTGTAGTAACTGCTCATGGAGGTGTGAAGGTTTCTGAATCAGCTACTGTACCTTTAACAGTTAACCAACCGGTTGTAGATGGTATGCAGTGGGCTGCAGGTATAAGCAGTGAGGCTGCTGCGAATTCTCCTGAGGTGGCCGATGCTACTGCTCAATACTTAACAAAGCTTCAGTCTATGGCTCAAACGCTTGAGCGATTTAATTCAGCCACAAATGCTTTGTCTGAAGTTTCAGACACATTGCTCAAGTCCTATAAAAGTATCAGCGATAATTCAGACTCTATTACCACGAATTCCCAGGGATATGTTGATCAGATGCAATCCTTGAACCGGAACCTTATGGGGCTGAACACAATTTATGAGATTCAACTCAAGAGCATTAGTTCCCAAATTGATACTATTGATAAGGTTAATGCCGGTTTGAAACGCATAAAGGATATGTATGAAGGTGCTAGTGGCGATAGTGAGAAGTTCAATGCCGAAGCAGAAAAAATGGCTCAGCAAATGGAAGAACTGAATAAGGTTTATGCCAGAATGCTGAAAGCAATGACGGTAAACATGAATAATCAACAACAACAATAAAAACTAGTAGATAGATATGCCAACATCAATTGGGCCGGAGTCTCCAAGGCAGAAGATGATAAATTTGATGTATCTTGTCCTTATGGCTTTGCTGGCTTTGAATGTTTCTTCGGATGTCCTTAATGGATTTTCATTGGTCGATGAAAGTCTGAACAGGTCGACTGCCAATTCTAGCAAGCAGAACGAGGCATTGTATAAAGATATGTCTGATTTCTTTGGTAAGAACCCTGAAAAGGTGAAAGAATGGTTTGCCAAAGCTCAGTATGTTCGCAGAATGTCCGATTCCCTTTATGGATATGTTGATGGACTTAAATTCAAGATTGTAAAAGCTGCAGATGGTGATGAGGCTAATATAAACGATATTAAGAATAAAGAGGATCTGGAAGCTGCAAACTTTGTTATGCTGGCCCCCGGAACAGGACAGGGGAAAAAACTATTTAATGCTGTGAACCGTTACAGAAAGGCCATATTATCTATGGTGACTGATAGCACGCAAAGACAGATTATTAATAACAACTTAAGTACTAAGGTTCCACGTAGAGCGACTACAATTGGCAAAAACTGGCAGGAATATATTTTTGAGAATACGCCTGTTGCTGCTGCTGTTACTCTATTAACCAAATTGCAAAATGATATCCGATATGCGGAAGGGGAAGTCTTACACACGCTGGTAACCAATATTGATGTAAGGGATATCCGTGTAAATCAGGTGAATGCTTATGTTATTCCTAGTGCTCAGACAATAGTCAGAGGAGGAAAGTTCAGTGCCCGGGTTATTCTTGCCGCTGTTGATTCCACACAAAAGCCTTCAGTATATATTGGAAACCGATTAATGCCCACGAACAGGAATGGTTTTTACGAAACAATGTGTAATAGCACGGGAGATTTCACATTAGCCGGCTATCTGGAGGTAAACAGAGGGAATGGTGATATACTGAGACGTAATTTCTCTCAGAAATATACTGTGGTTGATCCTTCGGCAACTTTATCGGCTACGATGATGAATGTTCTTTATGCCGGTTATGATAATCCGATGAGTGTATCTGTTCCAGGAGTTCCAGCTAAGAATGTGCAGCTGAAGGTTACCAATGGAAACGGTTCCTTGCGGGCAATCTCCGGAGGATACGTTGTAAGGCCATCAAGGGTAGGGCAGACTGATTTCGCTGTTGTTGCAAATGTTGGTGGAAAAACTCAGGTCATGGGCAATTTTGTATATAGAGTACGACAATTACCCGACCCGATGCCATTCATTGAATACGATGGAACTCCAGGTAATCCTAAACGCTACAGAGGCGGAACAGGACTTTCTAAAGCAATTCTTATGAATACTGACGGTATTGTTGCAGCAATTGACGATGGCTTGCTCAATGTAAATTTCTGTGTCCTTAGTTTTGAAACGGTCTTTTTTGATAACATGGGCAATGCTGTTCCTGAAATTTCTGCCGGAAGCAGATTCTCATCCAGACAGAGGGATATATTCAGAAAATTATCAAGGGGAAAGAGGTTCTATATCTCTCGCGTCAGAGCAGTTGGTCCGGATGGAATAGAACGTTTATTGCCAACAAGTCTTGAAGTTATTGTAAACTAAAAAATAAAGATATATGAAACGCTTTATATGTATCATGGTTCTTCTGTGTTCTACACTGGGTGTTCACCAGATGTTAGCACAACCTAAGGCGCGTAAAGCTAAACAGGAAATTAAAGAATCTACGGGACCTACACTTTCTGTAAGGGCACAGACTCAATATACCGGTCAGGTAAATATGCCTCAAGAGGTAACGTGGAAACGGGAAATCTATCGCGTTCTCGATCTTAAGCAGGAGAAGAACATGGCTTTGTATTATCCCGTGGAACCGATTGGAGATAAAATGAATCTTTTTACTCTGATATTTAAGTTGGTTGCTGACGGAAAAATCCCGGCTTATGAGTATCGCTTGGATGGCACTGAGGTTCTTACTAACGATAATAAAGTTAAATTCAAGGATTTACTTGATCGTTTTCATGTTTATTATCAGATTAAAAAAGATGGTATTGTCAGAGATACAGTCTATTCTATTGATAACAGTGATATCCCCAGCAATGAAGTGCTGAGTTATTATATCAAGGAAGTCTGGTATTTTGACCAGCATTCATCTACCTTTAACTCAAAAGTCATTGCTATTTGCCCCGTGCTTCACCGTACCGGTGATTTTTCTATGGAGGTCACAAAGTATCCCATGTTCTGGCTTAACTATAGTGATCTGAGCCCTTACCTTGTGCGAATGAATGTAATGACCAGTAATCTCAATAATGCAACGAGCTTAAGTCTGGAAGATTACTTTGCAACCAGACAGTTCAAAGGAGATATTTATAAAACAACTAATATGCTGAATCAAACTCTCGCACAATATTGCACAACAGATAGTGCAATGGTGAAAGAGCAAAGGAAGATAGAAAACCAACTAAAATCTTTTGAAGAATATCTTTGGGAAGCTCCTGCAGATACTGTTGCGAAAGGCAGCATAGACAAAGGTTCTGCTCAGGCAGCAGAGAAATCAATAAAAAAGAATACCAGGCGGAAGGCAGGGGCAACATCAACAGTAAAGACAAAATCGTCTTCAGCACCTAAAGCTTCTGTACGCAGACAAAGAAGATAAAGCGCCGGCTATTTGTGGCTTTTAACCTCTGACTTTTTATATACGAGTCGGAAAGATATTTCCTCCACCCGGGTGTACGGCATTTGTCCACCCGGGTGGAGGTTGTTCTTAGATCCGGGTGTAAGGGGATGGTACACCCGGGTGGACATAAAATTACGCCGAAGAACTTATGGAAATTCTTCTTGTGAATTAAAGAAAAGCAGGTAGATCAATGAAAAACTCAAGAAGGTGGCAGACATCACCTTCTTGAGTTTTGTCTGCCACCTTTTGGCTTTAATATGCTATTTTATAATAGAACATTATTCTATTTATGCGGAACGCCATACTCTTTAGCGCTTATCTTGTCAATAGGAATTTCCCAGATTTTCACATTCTTTACCGCAGGATCAGAATATTCAAAAGTCTTATCAGAATACTGAGCCATTATAATATTAAGTATTTCTCTTTTATCGTCCATGTTTTCAATGAATCGCACTTTACCACAGCATATAACGCTTTTAGCTTTCATTCGATAACTACAAGCCACTTTCGGATGCTGAAAAACTAATTCATGGTCAATGCTGAATGTAATGCAGACGTTATGATTTTTATTGAGTATATCGATAGAACGTCCAGTAGGGCCGGAGTGCAGATAAATAACTCCATCTTTATATCCAAAATTCATAGGAATTACGTATGGCATGTTTTGTTCATCAACCATACCAACATAACAAATATCTGCTCTCGAAATAATTTCCTCTACTTTCTCTTGTTCTTCTAAAATAACGGTTTTCATTCTTCTGTTGTGTTTGTTTGTTTTGTCCAGTGTACTTTAGCCAATTCAAATCCTCTGTTTACAAGTCGGTAAACAATCGGCCTCAGAACCTCATTTTCAATTGTAGGTTTGCGATAGAGAATCCATAAGTTTGTTTGAGAAGGATTAGAAACAACAGCCCATTGATAGTTTTCGTCCAGATCAATAATCCAGTAATCTCCTTTCATCAGCCAGTTGAACTTAACTTTCAGCTTTGCATTTCCTGATTCTGGAATAACATATGCCTTCCCCTTTATTTCAATGTGTTTGTTTCCCTTTTCGCATCTGTTTACAACCTCAATGTATCCATCTTTGAGAGTATATTCAGCGGAAACGTTATATGCATTCCTTTCGTACCAGTGGCGATAGCGCCCAATTTCGTACCATTTTCCTGCATATTTGTTTATTTCTACATAAGGGGCAACTTCTATTTCTTTGTTCCTTTTCATTTAATCAACTAAATTTACTAAGTAACAATCAGACTATGAAAATGTTTGTTATGTCTGTCTGATTTTATTCGACCAATGCAAAATCTAACTGTTTCTTTTCAATGTTTGCTCTTGCAACTTTGATGGTAATAGAATCTCCCAGACTATATGTACGGTGCTTTCTTCTACCTCTTAAACAATAATTTTTTTCGTCGAATTCATAGTAGTCATCATCGAGGTCGCGGATAGGAACCATACCTTCGCATTTGTTCTCATTAAGCTCAACATATAGTCCCCATTCAGTGATTCCTGATATAACTCCATCATAGGTTTGCCCAAGATGCTCGCTCATGAACTCTACTTGTTTATATTTTACCGAAGCCCGTTCGGCATTTGCTGCAATTTGTTCCATATCGGAACTATGAACACAGAGGTCTTCGTATTTGGTCTCAGAAGCAGTTCTTCCTCCATTCAGGTATCTTGTGAGTAATCTATGCACCATTAAATCCGGATAACGACGGATTGGAGATGTGAAATGTGTATAGTAATCAAAAGCAAGTCCGTAATGCCCAATGTTATGAACGGAATATTTTGCTTTCTGCATTGCTCGTATTGATACTGTTTCAATCAGGTTTTCTTCGTTCTTACCCTGAACATCATCCAATAGGTGGTTGATAGACTTTGATATATCAGTCTTTGAACCGCTTGTGCGAAGTTTATATCCAAATCGTGCAATAAATTGCGATAAGTTATCTAACTTTTCAGGATCTGGTAAATCATGAATTCGGTAAGGGAATACTTTAGCATTCTTTCCTTTAGGAACCTTACCAATTTTTTCGGCTACGGTTTTATTTGCCAGAAGCATAAATTCTTCTACGAGCTTATTAGCATCTTTAGAATACTTGAAATAGACACTGATTGGTTTTCCTTTCTCGTCGATTTCAAATTTTACTTCATATCGGTCAAAGTTTATAGCCCCTACATCATATCTTTTTTCTCTTAAGTTTTTAGCTATGCGATCCATTGCCAAGACTTCTTCCTTAAAATCTCCTTTTTGAGTTTCAATTATATCCTGAGCTTCTTCATAAGTAAAACGACGGTCAGACTTTATGATGGTATGAACAATACGGGAATCTTTCACTTCCCCTTTTTCAGTAATATCAAATATTACTGAATAAGCCAGCTTTTCTTCATTTGGACGAAGAGAACAAATAAAATTACATAAACGTTCGGGAAGCATTGGAATCGTACGGTCTACAAGATAAACTGAAGTAGCTCTTTTTTCTGCTTCTTTATCAATAATATCTCCTTCTGTTACGTAATGAGATACATCAGCAATGTGAACACCAACTTCCCAAAGACCATCTTTTATCTTTCTGATGGATAAAGCATCATCAAAGTCTTTTGCGTCTTTAGGGTCAATAGTAAAAGTAGTAACATTCCGAAAATCTTCTCTTTGAGCAATTTCTTCTGCAGGAATCTCTGCAGGAATCTTATCAGCGGCTTCTTCTACAGCTTTAGGATAAATATATGGTAAACCATATTCTGCAAGGATTGCATGCATTTCTGTCGTGTTCTCTCCTGCAACTCCTAATATGTCTATAACTTGTCCTATAGGGTTCTTTGCTTTATCAGGCCATTCAACTATTTTAACCACAGCTTTGTCGCCAGTCTTTCCCCCTTTAAGCTTTTCTTTTGGAATAAAAATATCATTAGCCAACGTACGATTCTCTGTGATAAGGAAAGCATATGATTTTGATACTTCCAGCGTTCCTACAAAATTATCATTTGCTCTTTCCAGAATTTCAATGACTTCCCCTTCAGCTTCATGATTTTTACGTTTAGCATAAAATGCAATTTTTACTTTATCGTTGTTCATTGCATGAGCAGAGTTACGCTCTGCAATAAAAATAGCATCTCCTCCTCCATCAGGTATAAATGAATTTTTACCGTTGCTTTTCCTCTGGAAAGTGCCAATCATTTCTGTACCATGTATATTGAGTTTATACTTTCCTTTATCCACTTCCGTTAGATAATCATCTGCCAACATTTCATAAATAATGTCTATGCAGAGCATTTTCAAAGGGTGAGTAGTTAACTTTAGCTCAGCAAAAATATATTTTAAAGTGAAAATTTCTGAGGATTTAGATTGAAGCAAGTTCATAAGGAGTTCAGCCAACTGGGCTTTTTTCATTCTCTTTCCCGCTTTCTTATTATCTTTTTTAGCCATAATATGGGATATATAAATAGTTACTGATTACAAAGTAAACAAATTATTGTATTCGGTGTGCTTTTATTCAAAGAAAGTTAGGTCTTAAAGGTGAAAAAGAGATGAATCAATTCATAAAATGAATTAAAATATTATCTTTGCCAGTTATATAAGTAAAAAATAGTGATGTGATATTTGTTGTATTTCTTGAAAATACAATAGAATAGCGCTTCATTTCAAAAATTAAAAACTAAGCAGTAATAGAATCGGATTATATGAAGAGTGTTTTGGTTACCGGAGCAAGTGGATTTATTGGAAACTTCATAATAAAAGAAGCTTTAAAAAAAGGCTATGAAGTATGGGCTGGAGTTCGTGCAACAAGCAAGCTGGATGGACTGCAGGATAAGAATATTCATTTGATTGAACTAGACTTTGCTCATCCCGGAACGCTAAAACTCCAGTTGTCTGATTTTAAAGAAACTAATAGTAAGTGGGACTATATTATCCACACAGCAGGACTAACCAAGTGTAATGATAAGAAAGATTTTGATAGAGTTAATTATAAGGGAACAAAAAATTTTATTGAAGCTTTGTATCAGCAGAAGATGATTCCCGATAAATTTATTTATCTGAGTTCATTAAGTGTATTTGGCCCGATTCATGAAAAAGATAATCTTCCTATCTCCGAGAATGATTTACCAAAGCCAAATACTGCATACGGAGTGAGTAAGATCCGTGCGGAAGAATATATAAAGAGCCTTGAAGATTTCCCTTATCTGATATTTCGCCCTACAGGGGTTTATGGACCCCGTGAAAAGGATTACTTCTTGATGGCTAAATCTATAAAGAACCATGTTGATTTTGCTGCTGGTTTACAGAAACAGGTACTTACTTTTGTCTATGTGGCTGATCTGGCTCAGGCTATTTTTCTTGGGATAGAAAAAAATGTCTGTAAAAAATCATATTTTGTAAGTGATGGAAAAGTCTATAAAAGCAGAGATTTTTCTGATTTAATTCAAAAAGAATTAGGCAATCCTTTTGTTATACATATCAAATGTCCGTTAATTGTTTTAAAAGTTATATCTTTGTGCGCCGAATTTGTGGCTTCATATTCAGGCAAGAGCAGTACACTGAATGGCGACAAATATAAAATAATGAAACAAAGAAACTGGCAATGTGATATTACCCCTCTGATTGGTGATCTGGGATATGTACCACAGTACAATCTGGAGAAAGGAGTAAAGCAGGCTATTGACTGGTATAAGAAAGAAGGATGGCTTTAGATATATTTAAAAAGATTGAAACTCAGAAAGGGTTATTTGCAGTAGAAAAGATTTCGTTGATATACAATCTTCTTACTTCTATATTAATTCTGTTCATGTTTCCGCAGATGAGTCATCCGTTGGGGATGCTATGGGATAGGGTTATAATTGCATTAATGACCTTTTGCCTGATTTATCTTTATAGAATTGCTCCATGCAAGTTTTCTGCTTTTGTAAGAATAGCTGTTCAAATGGGGTTATTATCTTATTGGTATCCTGATACCTTTGAATTTAATCGTCTGTTCACCAATCTTGATCATATATTCGCTTCTACTGAGCAATTTATCTTTGGATGCCAGCCGGCTGTTGAGTTTAGTCAGCATTTGCCATACGAATGGGTAAGTGAACCTCTTAATCTAGGCTATTTTTCTTACTATCCAATGATAGCGACTGTTGCTATTTACTATTTCTTTAAGAGATTTGATTTATTTGAAAAATGGTCATTCATAATAGTGACTTGTTTCTTTATATATTATTTCATTTACATTTTTGTTCCCGTTGCCGGTCCTCAGTTTTATTTCCCTGCAATTGGAGCTGATAATGTAGCCAATGGGGCTTTTCCTGAATTAGGTAATTACTTTAACACTCATCACGAATTACTTCCTGGCCCCGATTATCAACATGGATTCTTCTATAGTTTGGTTGATGCATCACAGCAGGTAGGAGAACGCCCTACTGCGGCTTTCCCAAGTTCTCACGTGGCGATTTCAACAATTCTTATGATTACAGCTTTCCGTGTAAGTAGAAAGTTAGGTTCTTTCTTGGTGCCATTTTACTTACTTCTTTGTTGTGCTACCGTGTATATACAGGCCCATTATCTGATTGATTCTATTATGGGATTTGTTTCTTCTTTCTTTATATACATGCTTGTATCAAAAATTTACAAAAAATGGTTTGCTGATCCGTTGTTCAGGTAGCAGATTCTTCTTTTACATACCATTCTCCTCTCTGTAATCACTATTGTTAGTGATGGCAGACAAGTGTATTTACCTAAAAGTGGTGATTTTCCCCTCTATCATCATGTAATACCTTTGCTGTGAATTAGTAAACATGTAAAATGGTATTAGTAAATGGGAAGAAGATTTAATTTAAAGTTCAGCATTTGTCTTATTTTGTTCTTATCGCTTAGCACATTTGTAGCGAATGCAGATTCGGGAGTTGGAGTGATAAGAGGTCTAATAAAAAATCTTAGAAACAAGCCTGTTCAGAATGTTAATGTTGCAATTGAAGGAACTTCAATTTATGCAATTTCAAATGGTTCCGGAGAATTTGTTCTTAATGGTGTGCGATCAGGAGAAAATACTTTAGTTGTAACAAAGATAGGTTATGTCACTCTGAAAAAACAGGTAAAGATCTCTGCAGAAGAAACTACAGAATGTAATCTTGAATTGAATGATAACACATATCAATTAGATGAGATTACAATAACATCCTCAAAGAAAGTTTATAACCCCAAAGAAGTGTCTTCTTCTTTAAGATTAGGAACTCCAATATTAAATGTGCCTCAGAATGTACAGGTTATAGATCAGTCACTGTTGGCGGATCAGCAAATATTTTCTATGCTGGAAGGTGTTTCAAAGAACGTGAGTGGAGTAACCCGATTGGAACATTGGGATACGTATGCCCGTATTTATATGCGCGGCTCTCAGATTGCTGCTTTCCGAAACGGAATGAATGTGCAGATGCCTTGGGGACCATTGGCTGAAGATATGAGTATGGTTGAAAGAATAGAGTTCGTAAAAGGTCCGGCCGGATTTATGCTTGCGAATGGTGAACCGAGTGGTTTTTATAATATTGTTACTAAAAAACCTACAGGAACCAGTAAGGGTAGTGTATCTGCTTCTTTAGGCAGCAATGACTTATATCGTGCGGCATTAGATATTGATGGAGTGTTGACAAAAGATAAGAAGTTACTTTTCAGATTTAATCTTATGGGACAGAGTGCTGGTTCGCATCGTCCTTATGAATGGAGCAAAAGATATATAATAGCCCCCGTTCTTAAATATCAGTTTAATGATAAGACTTCACTTACAGCTGAATATACCTATCAACATCAGCAGATGTCTGTGGTGGGATCAAATTATGTATTTGGAGTTAATGGTTATGGCGATTTGCCTTATGACTTTACAACAGCTGAGCCTAATCTTGATCCGACTAATATAAATGATCATAGCTTCTTTTTAACGCTGAATCATCAATTCAATAAAGACTGGAAATTTACAGGCCAGCTGGCTTATCTGAATTTTAATCAGGTTGGTTCTTCCATGTGGCCGGGTTCATTGGATAGTGATGGTACATTGCACCGTAAAGTAACTATTTGGGATGCTTTTAATGAAGCGAAACTTGGACAGTTCTTTGTCAATGGTAAATTGGTGTCTGGTAGTGTAAATCATCGGATTCTTGGAGGACTTGATATGGGCAATAAGAATTATATTGCTGATTGGGGACAAAGTTTTGATCTGATTGGATCTGTTCCTTTTAATATATATAATCCGGTATATGGAACCGTTGCAAAATCTTCACTTCCTGTGTTCGATCGTAGTTTGAGCCTTAGAGCACGTGCCGGAAATAATATCGTTTCTCAGAACTATACAGCTTTGTACGTGCAGGATGAGCTTGGCTTTTTCAATGATATTCTCCGACTAACGTTGGCTGGTAGGGTAACAACAGCTAAGACAAGTAGCTATGGTAGTAATACAGACGATACAAAATTTACTCCTCGTTTGGGATTAAGTGCCTCTATAAATAAATCAACTTCTGTTTATGGACTATATGATCAGGCTTTTGTTCCTCAAACAGGATCTGATTATTCCGGAAAAGCTTTTGACCCTATAACAGGTAATAATATTGAATTTGGTATAAAGAAAAACTGGCTGGATGGAAGCTGGAATTCTACCGCAAGCATCTATAGAATTACAAAGAATAATGTATTGACTACTGATGAAAACCATCCTCAATATTCTGTTCAGTTGGGGCAGACACGTACTCAAGGGGTAGAGTTTGACTTGAAAGGCCGTATATTCAAGGGGATGAACGTGGTATTTAATTATGCTTATACAGATTCAAAGGTGACAAAAGATGCTGATTTAACCAAAATAGGGCAGACCATAGCCGGTACAACTAAGCATATAACCAATGGATGGTTGAATTATACAATTCAGGAAGGTGCTTTGGCTAATTTAGGATTATCATTGGGATATCAATGGCAGCTGGATCGTTCTTCATGGTATGTATTTAATTCAGGTGATTCGAAGGCTCTGCCAAACTATTTTAGGATGGATGGTGCAATATCATGGAAAAAAGACAATATATCATTGGCACTTAATGTGAATAATCTATTAAATGATTATCTTTATTCCGGCTCACCTTACGGAAACTTCTTCTATTGGCAAACTGAGCCGCGACGTAATTTTCGTTTGAATTTAACATATAACTTCTAATGATTAGTTTAAAGAAAGCAATAAAGAAAATCCATCTTTGGTTAGGATTAATTTCCGGAATCGTTGTGTTTGTAGTTTGCATCACAGGCTGCTTATGGGTATTTAATAAAGAAATAAACAGGGCACTTCTTCCAGATATGACCGTTCAGAATACGGGTCACCTACTTCCGCCTTCCCGATTAAAGGCTATTGCCAAAGTATCTTATCCAGAACTGGAAGTTGTGAATGTGCAGTACAGTAAAGGGGAAGCTGCTCAGCTAACTTTAACGAAGAAAAAGGAGAGAACACAGCTTTTTGTTAATCCGTACACCGGTGCAGTGATATATAAAAAAGGAAACTCCTTTGATTTTTTCCATTTTGTAATGACTGGACACCGCACTCTTTGGTTACCTAAAGATATAGGTCACTTGGTGGTCAACTATGGAGTCCTGATCTTTGTCATCACTCTATTATCTGGGTTGGTGCTTTGGTGGCCTAAAAGCCGGAAAGGATTACGTAACGGGACTGGCTTTATGTGGAAAAAGTCTACAGGAAATACCAAGCGTCTGTTCGACTTACATAATATTCTGGGATTTTATACTTGTGTTGTATTGTTGGCTATCGGAATGACCGGTATGGTCTGGGGATTGGAATGGTGGTCGAAAGGAACCTATTGGCTAACAACCGGAGGTGAGAAACTATCTGATTGGGGAGTTGCTCAATCTGATTCCCTTAAATCCGGAACAAAAATAACTCCAGATCAGGCAGTTGACTATACTTTTTTAAAACTGTTTCGTGAATACCCTGAGGCTGAAGGTTTTCAGTTTGGTTATGCCAAGCAAGATGAAGCAACCTCTTCCGTATATGCTGCCGTTTATCCTGACATAAATAAATATTATAACCGCGATGTTTTTTCATTCGACCGTTATACATTGAAAGAAATACCCCAAAAGGGGCCTTATGTAGGCAAGTATGCTGATGCAGGTTTTGGCGATAAACTTCGCAGAATGAATTATGATATCCATGTTGGAGCTATTTGGGGATTGCCCGGAAAGGTACTTGTCTTTTTTGCTGCCTTAATAGGTGCCTCATTGCCGGTTACCGGTTTTATGTTGTGGTGGAGACGTACGCAAAAGAAAAAGAAATGATGATAATTTAGTTAATCACTTATTTAAATAGAAAGGCGGGAAGATGTGATATCTTTCCGCCTTTTTTATATACAAGTTATTTATGCATGTTCCTGGATAATCTTATCAAATATTTCAAATAGAGCTTCTTGTGTGTCTGCTCTAAGCATTGCTATACGGGTATCCCTGAAATTTGGAATACCTTTAAACAGTGGAGAAGCTGCCAGATGCCTGCGTACATGGATAATTCCCCTGCGCTCGTCTAGTCTTTCTATGCTCTGTCTTACCTGTTCACGCAAAACATCCATTTTCCATTCGAAAGATAATGGAGGCAGTTCCTCTCCCGTTTGAAGATAATGCTTAATTTCCTTGAATATCCATGGGCGGCCAAAACTTCCGCGGCCAATCATTATAGCATCTACCCCATAGCGGTCAAAGTATTCTTTAGCCTGTTGGGGAGTTGTGATGTCTCCGTTACCAATGATAGGAATATGCATGCGAGGGTTTTTCTTCACTTCACCAATCAGTGTCCAATCTGCATCACCGGTATACATCTGACTTCTTGTTCTGCCGTGAATGGTCAGTGCGGCAATACCGCAATCCTGTAACTGTTCGGCAAGTTCTACAATAATCTTATTATCGTGATCCCAGCCCAGACGGGTTTTCACCGTTACGGGAATGTTTACTGCTTCAACTACTGCTTTAGTAATCTCAAGCATTTTAGGTACATTTTGAAGCATTCCCGCTCCGGCACCTTTACCTGCTACCTTTTTTACCGGACAGCCAAAGTTAATATCCAGAATATCCGGTTTAGCTGCCTCGACAATCTTTGCTGCTTCAACCATAGGTTCTACCTCACGTCCGTAAATCTGCATGGCAACAGGTCGCTCTTCATCACAAATGGTGAGTTTCTGAGTGGTTTTATTCACAAAACGCACCAGCGCATCACTCGAGATAAACTCTGTATATACCATGTCTGCTCCGAATTGCTTGCACAGCAGTCGGAAAGCAATATCTGTAACATCCTCCATCGGAGCCAGAAAGATGGGGCGTTCCCCTAAATCTATAGAGCCAATTTTCATATTCATCTTTATATTGGCTGCAAAAATACGCAAAAAACTACTACCTTTGTACACTAATAATTATAAAAAATAGGTATGAATCACCAGTTAAAAGACTTCGAAATAATGGCACCGGTGGGTTCTCGCGAATCATTAGCCGCTGCTATTCAGGCCGGAGCAGATTCTATATACTTTGGAATAGAGAATCTGAATATGCGTGCTCGCTCTTCAAACACGTTTACAATAAATGATTTGAAAGAGATTGCCACGATTTGCAATGAACATGGCCTGAAGAGCTATCTTACAATAAATACAATTATTTATGATAATGATATACCTTTGATGCACACTATTGTTGATGCTGCAAAAGAGGCGGGAATTTCTGCAATTATTGCTGCAGACGTTTCTGTTATGAGTTATGCGCGCTCAATAGGGCAGGAGGTACATCTTTCTACTCAACTTAATATCTCAAATGCTGAGGCTTTGAAATTTTATGCACAGTTTGCCGATGTAGTTGTGCTTGCCCGTGAATTAAATCTGAAACAGGTTAGGGGCATTTATGATAAGATAAAGGAAGATAAAGTTTGCGGACCTACCGGCGAAGAACTTCGTATAGAGATGTTCTGCCACGGCGCACTTTGCATGGCTGTCTCCGGAAAATGCTATCTTTCTTTGCATGAAATGAACAACTCGGCCAATCGTGGTGCATGTATGCAGGTTTGCCGCAGAGCTTATACGGTTAAGGACAAGGAAAGTGATATTGAGTTTGAGGTAGATAACCAGTATATCATGTCGCCAAAGGATTTGAAAACCATTCATTTCATGGATGAGATGATTGAGGCTGGTGTAAGAGTATTCAAGATTGAAGGACGCGCTCGCGGACCAGAGTATGTGCGCACTGTTGTTGAGTGTTACAAACAAGCTATTCAGTCTTATCTTGACGGTACTTTCACCGAAGAAAAAGTACAGGCCTGGGATAATCGTTTGAAGACGGTATTTAATCGCGGATTCTGGAATGGATATTATCTGGGACAAAGGCTGGGAGAATGGAGCAAAAACTACGGATCGGAAGCTACTGAACGAAAAGTTTATGTAGGTAAGGCGGTGAAATATTTTGGAAACATAAATGTGGCCGAATTCCTTGTAGAAGCTTCTGAAATTAAACTAGGAGATAAACTTCTTGTAACCGGACCTACAACAGGTGCTTTGTTTTCCACACTTGAAGAAGCGCGGGTAGATTTGAAACCTGTGGAGGTGGTTCGCAAAGGAGAGCACTTCTCTATGAAATTCGACGAGAAGATTCGTCCAAGCGATAAGCTATATAAATTGGTTTCTCCTGAAGAGTTGAAAAAACCTTGTACAAAAGAATGATTTCTTTTGTACAAAACATTTAATTCTTCTGTACAGAAGATTGCATTCTTTTGTACAGGAGAATATTTTTCTTTCTAATAGTTTTAAAAATCTTATTATGAATAAATACATTTTTGAACTGAATATGAAGGTGCGCGACTATGAATGCGACATGCAGGGCATAGTTAACAACGCAATTTACCAGCATTATCTGGAACACACACGCCATGAGTTTATCACCAAACTAGGAATAAATTTTGCCGAACTCCACGGGCAAGGACTCGATCCGGTTGTAGCAAGAATAACCATAGCATACAAAACTCCTTTGCACAGCGGGGAAGAGTTTGTTTCCAAGCTTTATATTGAGAAGGAAGGAGTGAAATATGTGTTCTATCAGGATATATTCCGCTTGTCTGACGGTAAGGCGTCAGTAAAGTCGAAAGTAGAACTGGTATGTTTAACGAATGGTCGTCTTGGTCATAGCGAACTTTTCGACAAAGCTTTTGAACCCTACTTCGCCAAATGACGGAGCAAGAGATAATTGCCACCATTGCACTGACACAAATCCCGGGAGTGGGATTGATTGGTGCCCGAAATCTCATTAATGCTGCAGGAAGTGCAGAAATTCTTTTTTCAAACCGCACTGAACTAACTCAACTGATTCCCGGTATCTTGCCTCGAATCGTTGAGTCATTAAAATCTCCTCAAGCTATGCTGCGCGCTGAGGCTGAATATTCTTTCGCACAGAAAAATAAAATCAGTTGTATAACCATAAATGATGAGGCATATCCTTCCAGGTTAAGGGAATGCCCTGATGCACCTGTCGTGTTATTCTTTAAGGGGAGTGCCGATTTCAATGCCTTAAAGGTGATAAATATGGTAGGTACCCGTAATGCCACCGACTATGGTCAGCGTATATGCAATGACTTTCTTCAGGATCTGAAAGCAATTTGTCCGGATGTTCTTGTTGTCAGCGGATTGGCTTATGGAATTGACATCTATGCTCACAGGGCTGCCTTGAAGAATCAGCTTTCTACAATCGGTGTGTTAGCTCACGGATTAGACAGAATCTACCCTGCTGCTCATCGGAAAACTGCCATAGAGATGTTGGAAAATGGAGGACTGCTTACAGAATTTCTTTCCGAAACCAATCCTGATAGGCAGAACTTTGTTATGCGTAACCGCATTGTTGCCGGAATGAGTGATGCAACCATTGTGGTTGAATCAGCTGTAAAGGGTGGAGCGTTGATCACTGCAGATATCGCTCAAAGTTATCACCGTGATTGTTTTGCTTTTCCCGGACGTTCCAATGACGAATTCTCTTTAGGTTGCAATAATCTTATCAGAGACAATAAAGCCGGATTAATTCTTTCTGCCGATGATTTCGTTAAGGCGATGTGCTGGGATAGTAAGGAAAACGTAACTCCGGTTGCTGTGCAGCGTCAGTTATTCGTTGATTTTACAGAAGAGGAGCAATCAGTAGTAGATATTCTTCAGAAAAACGGGAATTCACATATAAATTCATTGGTTGTTGAGGCTGATATCCCTGTAAATAAGATGAATGCAATCTTGTTTGAACTCGAAATGAAAGGAATAATCAGGGTTCTGGCAGGCGGAATTTATCAGTTACTTTAGTAAAGAGCAAAAAAAAGGAGTCACGCCTGACTCCAACCTTTGTTAACCTTAAATCTAATACTATGAAAAACACATTGCAAATGTAAACCTTTTGGCTATTCCCACCAAACTTTTGACCTTTGCCAGCCTTTCTTTTAATTTTATTTCACTAATTTTTGTTGTTTACGCGCACGGTGTATCATTTTGAAACTAAAATTAGCATTTTATTCCCTGAATTCCCTAAAATGTCTATCTTTGATTTTATATTTTAGCAATATGGAGAGTCTAGATCGAATTAAAGTATGGAACAGTCTTTCTGAGAAGAGTCTGATGTATCTTTCAGGAAGTCTTAAGAAGGTATCTTTCTCAAAAAAAGAAATAATTGTTAGTGAAGGTCAACGAAATAGGTATACCTATTTTGTTATAAAAGGAGCTGTCAGGGCATATGTTTTGAGGGATGGGAAATACAGGATAGCCTTTTTTGCATTTGATGGAGATATGGCAACCTTTGTTCCGGGAACTACACAGATTATATCTAAACTTACACTTGAAGCGCTTGAAGATACTACATTATATAGAATATCAAATTCGGATATTGAAAAGCTATTTAATGAATCTATTGAACTTGCTAATTGGGGAAGAGCTTTGCTTGAAAAGCATCTGATTGAATGTGAACACTATTTCACTGATTATTTTAGGGGCGATAAGAGTGCTCAATATATAGCTTTGATAAAAGAATATCCAGAGCTGTTGCAACGAGTGACACTGAAAGATCTGGCAGATTATATAGATTTGACTCCTCAATCATTAAGCCGTATCCGTTCAAAGATTAAGTGATTAGTTACCATAGGATAACTTAATTCATTTATGTTCTGCTTAATTTTGTACAAAAATTATGCAGTATGATTAAACAATATCTTTTTTTATTTGCAGCCATTTCTTTTGAATTATTGGGAACTACGACTTTAAAAATGAGCGATCAGTTTTCCCGTTTTTTACCGGCTGTAGTATGTGTAGTTTCTTATTTATTGTCTTTTTATTTTTTAAGCTTTACTTTAAAAGTAATCCCGATTAGTATTGCTTATGCAATATGGTCTGGAGTTGGTATATTCTTTACTACAATATTGGGTGCTGTACTTTTTAAACAGATACCTGGTTTAGCAACAATTCTCGGTTTGATATTGATAGCTTCGGGAGTTATTATTATAAATATTTATTCAAACTCATCACTTCATTAAGCTTAGTGCTAGTAATTTTCTTCTGAAAAGTTATTTTAAAAACAAATCCTCTGCTTGTTTCCGGGCAGAGGATTTAATTTATATTGATTTAATCAGATGATTAATCTTTCAGTTTAGCAGCGATGAAGTCGCGGTTCAATCTTGCAATGTTGCTGATTGAAATAGACTTAGGACATTCAGCTTCACAAGCTCTTGTATTAGTACAGTTACCAAAACCAAGTTCATCCATTTTAGAAAGCATAGCTTTAGCACGACGGCCTGCTTCTGCTTTTCCTTGAGGAAGAAGTGATAACTGGCTAACTTTTGCAGAAACGAACAACATAGCTGAACCGTTCTTACAAGCAGCAACACAAGCACCACAACCGATACAAGATGCTGCATCCATAGCTTCGTCTGCGATAGGTTTTGGAATTGCAATTGCGTTAGCATCAGGAACACCACCTGTATTTATTGATACGTAACCACCAGCTTGCATAATCTTATCAAATGCATTACGGTCTACCATCAAGTCACGGATTACAGGGAAACCAGCTGAACGCCATGGTTCAACAGTGATTGTATCACCGTCTTCGAAACGACGGATGTACATCTGGCAAGTAGTAGCTCCGGTTGCTGGTCCGTGAGGATGTCCATTGATGTAAAGAGAACACATACCGCAAATACCTTCACGACAGTCATGATCAAAAACTACTGGCTCTTTGCCTTCATTTACAAGTCTTTCATTCAGAATGTCAAGCATTTCAAGGAATGAAGTATCGCCTGAAATGTTTTCCATTTTATAAGATTCAAAAGCACCTTTAGCTTTAGGACCTTTTTGACGCCAAACTTTTAGCGTGAAATTTATTATTTTTTCCATTGTGTACTATTTATTATGCTTTGTAATTACGTGTTTGAACCTTAACGAATTCATAGTTCAAATCTTCCTTAATCAATTCAGGTTCTGAATCTTCGCCAGTGTATTTCCAGCAAGATACATAAGAGAAGTTCTTGTCATCACGAAGAGCTTCACCTTCTGGAGTCTGGAATTCTTCACGGAAGTGTCCACCGCAAGATTCTTCACGGTTCAAACCATCACGTGCCATCAACATACCAACTTCGATAAAGTCAGATAAACGAATAGCTTTTTCAAGTTCAACATTCAAATCGTTTACATCGCCAGGTATACGAACATTGCTCCAGAAATCTTTCTTAACTTCCTGCAATCTAGTCAATGCAGTCTGCAATGATTCTTTTGTACGTCCCATTCCAACGAAATCCCACATAACGTGACCTAATTTCTTGTGGATTGAGTCAACAGAATGTTTACCATTGATGTTTTTAATCTTGTTGATCTTGTCATTAACAGCTTTTTCTGCTTCAACGAACTCAGGAAGATCTGTTGAGAAACGTGGAACCTGAATTTGATCAGCTAAATAGTTCTGGATAGTATATGGTAATACGAAGTATCCGTCAGCCAAACCTTGCATCAAAGCAGAAGCACCAAGGCGGTTAGCTCCGTGGTCTGAGAAGTTAGCTTCACCAATTGCGAACAAT
>Ga0183100_1000647_pt1 | contig 24092 bp, 22 predicted proteins | sample Biomet2_FD_127789 | JGI IMG/M metagenome (GOLD analysis project Ga0183100, IMG submission 127789) | Microbial communities from bioreactor (seeded with anoxic lake sediment) at LBNL, California, USA - Biofuel metagenome 2 | ecosystem: Engineered > Bioreactor > Anaerobic > Unclassified ...
TCTCAATCCTTGTATAATCAGCCGGGATCTTGTGAACCTTCTTTCCTCTTGGTACTAAGGCAAAATGGAACGAGCGTCCCTCTTCACGCTGCGGATCCTGAATATCCAGCAGACAAATATTTCCCTTATAAGTCACGCTAAATCCTTCAGCGTACTTTGGAACGACTTTTACTGCAAACGAATGCGACGACTCGGAATCATTTTCTCCGTCTCCCTGTTTGCCTTTCTGCTGACAGGCAGCTAATGCAAATAAAAGCATGCTGCATGCGACAAATACAACCTTCTTCATATTTTAAATCATTAAAAATTGCACGTATAACTACATAAGGCAATACACGGAGTACGGTAATAAAATGAATCTAACGACTCGTCCTATCGCTTTTTCACCCGAAAGCCTTGAATAATCAATGCATAAAGGCAGGTCTTCTGACTTGTTCCATTGCAACGCCTTCCCGGACATAAAACCAGTGGCTAAGATTGTTGCAATTGCTCTCTATACAATATGAAGAGCTATGAACTTACAGCTACGGGGATAGCTCCTGACTTTCACAGGATTCCCTTTTCATTTCTTCCCGCGCGCAATGGCGGGTCGAAAACCTTTATCAGCTGCAAAAATAATGATTTATTCGCAAACAGAGAACTATTTCTTCATCCCTTTTTACGATAACTGACAACAGCCAGTATATTAAAAAACAAAGCAAAGAGTGCGATGGCGCCGAAATAACTGCCTAAATCGGCAATTGTACTGCCTTTAAGATAGACCATGCGCATCACCTCTACAAAGTAACGAAGCGGATTGAAGTAGGTAAGGTTCTGAGCCCAAACCGGCATGCTGCTTATAGGCGTAAACAATCCACTCAATAAAATGAAAATAATAAAGAAGAAGAATGCCGTGAACATGGCTTGCTGCTGCGTGGACGAAACCGACGAGATAGCCAACCCGAAACCTGTGAATGCGATCAGATAAACTCCTGCAAAAAGATAAATAACGCCCAGATTTCCTGTAGGTAGCAATCCATAAACGATCCAGCCAACGAGCACTCCAATAGTCAGAAGGATAAAACCGATGACCCAGAACGGGATCAGTTTTGAAAGCAAAAACAGAGCCTTAGGCACAGGCGTCACATTAATCTGCTCGATCGTTCCTTTTTCCTTTTCACTCACCACATTGAGCGCCGAAAGAAATCCGCCGACAATCGTGAGCAGAAATGCCATGATTCCGGGCACCATATTATTTTTATAGTCAAGATGCGGGTTATAAAGAAATGAGGTAGTCACGGTTTCAGGCTGTACTTTTGAAGAAACCACACCATTCTTCTCTTGATTGAAATCCATTATTATTGATGACAGGTATGAACTACCCAAACCGCCTTTAGTGCCATTGACAGCATTCGCTGCAATAAGTACTTGTGCCTGTCCGTCATGCCCAAGCTGCTCTTCCATCCGGTCGGGGATCTCAAGAATCAAGTCCGCATCGTTGCTTTCGATCGATTTCATGGCTCGATCGTAAGTTGGCGAAACATCTTTCAAATTAAAATAACCGGAAGAGAGCACTTTGTTCGTCAGCTGTTTTGACATCTCCGAGTGATCGTTATCAACCACTGCAAGATTAATATTGTGCATCTCAAAATTGGCTGCAAAAGGTAAGATCAATAGTTGTACTAACGGTACAACGAATATAATCTTCGGCAGAAACCGGTCGCGCCAGATCTGCTTAAACTCTTTCTCTAATAAATACTTGATCATCATTCTAATCTTATCTTAAAACGTTTCACACTCAAAGCAATTAGAACCACAACCATAAGAAACAGAATCGCCACCTCTCTCCACACGGCTGTAAAACCTAATCCTTTAATCATTACATCCTTTACTGCAATAATATACCATTTGGCTGGGACAATATGCGACAACCATTGCAATATCCAGGGCATATTTTCTATCGGGAACATCATCCCGCTCAGCAATATCACCGGCAACATGAGTGCCATCGCACTGATAAGCATCGCTGCCTGCTGCGTGTCTGCAATCGTCGAGATAAGCAGTCCGAGACACAACGATACCAGAGCATAAAGCAACGAAATTGATACAAGCAGTAACAAGCTGCCGGCTATCGGAACCTTAAGAAGGAAATACGAAAGCAGTAATATCGTCGCAATATTCACAAGACTCAGCAACAAGTATGGCAAAGCCTTTGCCAGAATAATAAAAACCGGCTTTATCGGCGACACCAGTAATACCTCCATCGTCCCCATCTCCTTTTCTTTCACAATACCGACGGAAGTCATCAATGCACAAATCAATATCAGGATCAGTCCCATGACCCCGGGCACAAAATTATAAGCGCCCTTCATCTGCGGATTATACAACAAATGAACCACAGGACGAATACCGCCGCTCTGCTGAACAGCCGCATTCACTTTCCACTGCCCGCTTTCGGCAATCAGCTGCTTTGCATAAGCGGTGATTTGCGTTGCCTCATTCGGATCGGTTGCATCGGCGAGAAGCTGTACGGATGCATCCTGCGACGAAGCAAACTGCGGAGGGAAAACGATAAGCATACGTATTTTCCCCTGTCGGAACAAATGTTCAGCTTCATCACGAGTGTTGACCACCTGATATAAGGCAAAATACTCACTGGCATCAAACCTATCGACAATTTTCGTTGTCAACTCGTTGCGCGTCTCATCCAATACGGCAAACGGCGTGCTTTTGATCTCGGTAGTTATTGCATAGCCGAACAGGATAATCTCCAGAATAGGCATCACCAGCAATATCGCCATTGTCCTTTTATCGCGGAAGATATGATAAAACTCTTTTCTTACAAATGAACTCAACTGTTTCATAATTATTCTCCTCTTTTCGCCTTTCTCGCCAACATATGAAAGACATCATTCATATTCGTTACCTGAAAAGTCGTCTTTAATCCGGACGGACTATCCAATGCTTTGATGCAGCCGTCCACCATGATCGAGACGCGGTTGCAATACTCGGCCTCATCCATATAATGTGTAGTGACAAAGACTGTGATATGACGTTCGGCCGCCTGATAAATCAATTCCCAGAATTGCCGACGCGTTACAGGGTCGACACCGCCCGTCGGTTCGTCAAGAAAAACGATACGCGGTTCATGAATCACTGCAACAGAAAAAGCAAGTTTCTGCTTCCAGCCCAAGGGTAAAGCATTGACAAGAGTATTGCGCTCCCCTTTAAGATCGAGTAACTCAAGCAGCTCATCCGTCTTGACCGCAAGCTGTCGGGTAGAGAGACCATAAATGCCTCCGAAAAGACGAATATTCTCCCATACCTTCAAATCTCCATAAAGTGAAAACTTCTGACTCATATATCCAATATGACTTTTTATTTTTTCGGCCTCTTTATATACGTCAAAGCCTGCTACATGTGCTTCGCCTGATGTAGGAACAGACAATCCGCAAAGCATACGCATTGCCGTAGTCTTTCCTGCTCCGTTAGCCCCCAAAAATCCAAATATTTCGCCTTCACCCACCTCAAAACTGATGCGATCGACAGCCGTAAAAGTGCCAAAACGCTTCGTCAACTGATTTGTTTCTATAACATTCATTTGTATATCCGTTTATCCTTCTGTCTGCAAAGCCATAAAACAATCTTCAATAGTCGGCGCTATTTTCTCCATCATCACCCCTTCATGTCCTTTTTCTTTCAGATATTTATGCAACATTTGCAACTCTATCTGTCCATCGCCGGAAGTAATACTTTTCTCATTCAATGTCAGATGATGCGCATCTCCGAACGAATAACAGGAATAGGTCTGTGAGAACGCCCGTAAATCAAGAAGCAGCTTATACATATCTTTTGCGCGCATTGCAAAAAGCGGACGTTGATATGTCTCACGAATTCCATCCGGCGTATTCACGGTCAGACAACGTCCGTCACGCATCAAAGCAATCCGATCCGACCTCGACGCTTCATCCATATATGGAGTCGAGACCAAGATAGTAATTCCCTGGGCTTTCAAACCATCCAGCATATTCCAGAACTCAACACGTGAAACCGGATCGACACCTGTTGTTGGTTCATCCAAAAACAATACATCCGGTTTATGAATCAAAGCACAGCAAAGTGCCAGTTTCTGCTTCATCCCACCCGACAATTTTCCGGCTTTACGCTCCTTGAACGGTTCAATCTGACAATAAATATCGCGTATCAAATCATAATTAGCCTCAATCGTTGTATTGAAAACCGTAGCAAAAAACTTCAGGTTTTCTTCAACCGTCAGATCCTGATATAATGAAAACCGTCCCGGCATATAACCTACGCGGCAACGTATCCGTTTATAGTCGCGAATCACATCCAAGCCGCAAACAGAAGCGCTTCCACTATCGGCCAACAGCAATGTCGTCAAGATCCGAAACAGCGTCGTCTTCCCGGCGCCATCCGGCCCGATCAGCCCGAATAATTCTCCTTCACGAATATGCAAAGAGATATCCTGTAATGCCTTTACATTTCCGTAGGCTTTACTGACATGATCGACTAATATGCCCTTATCTGCTTTCATTTGTCACTGCTAAAAATCGTCTCACCGTATTGTCCTATCTTCAAATACCCGTCATTTTTCACTGCAATCTTCACGGCATAGACCAGGTTTGCCCGTTCGTCTTTCGTTTCAATGCCTTTGGGTGTAAACTCCGATTTGGCCGAGATCCAGGTGATGACACCCGGATATTCGCGCCGTCCCTTCTTTCCAAAGTCCGACAGCACGCGTACTTGTTGGTTTAGCTTGATCTGTGTCAGTTGATCAGAAGTAACATACGCACGCAAATACAGTAAATCTATATTTGCAATCTTATACAGAGGCTTTCCCACTGTAGCCAGTTCGCCTGCCTGGGCGTATTTCACCAGTACGGTTCCTGCCGACGGATTGATAATCCTGCATTTCTGTAACTGATCATCAAGCTGCATAATCTGATACTGAATACCCTCCACATCTGCATTTGCACCTGAAGTCGATTTATTCAACGTTGATTCCTGCGCTTCAAGTTGTTTTGTCAGCACCTTAATACTATTGGCATAATCGTCCACCTGTTTCTGGTTGCCTGCCTTGGCACGAACCAAGTTCTCCATACGTTGCTGTTCGCTACGGGCAACAGCTATCTGCTGTTCAATTGAAGCTATTTGCTTATGAATATCCGGCTTACGGATATCTACCGAACGCAAACCGGCAGCCAGCTGCATTTTCTTCAAATAAAGCTGAGTACTATCAATATACCCTATGGCATCACCCGCTTTCAACTTATCGCCTTCTTCCATATTCAGTTCTATAATTTTACCGTTCGTTTCTGAAGAGACAATCACTTCCGTCGATTCAAAAGAACCCGTTGCATCAAAGTTATTGTCGTTTCGTCCGCAAGCTGTCAGCATAATCAGTGCGGCAAATAAAATTGTACATTTCATATATTTTTCTTATTGTTCGTTAGTTGAATTCATATAATTACAAATAGCCTGTAGATGTTGGATACGATGCGTAGCCTCCGTTTGATGAGCCAGATCTTCAGCGTTAATTTCGCGAATAAGGTCGGTTACCGAAATTACACCGTTGGCCAGTTTCACCTCTGCCGCCGTCTTTATATCATGACGAAGATGAATGATCGATTCGTCAGATTGCATCAAATCAGACATCTTCTTTATCTCCGTGTTCTGCTGGGCCATCGTCAAACGTGTATTAAACAGAAACGTCTCGCGCTCAACCTCCACCGTTTTCATTCCGGTTTCCACCTTTCGCCGGTCATTCTTCAATGTATAAAACTTCCCGATATTCCATGAAAGACGCAGACCTGCCACATAAAACGGATCAAAACTGTTGGACAGCATATTCAGCCCCGGACGCCCGTAACCACCTTGAACAAAGGCCCCTAACTTCGGCATTAAGCCGGCAGAAATCTGCTTGTTCTGAGAATTGAGAAAATTGCTTTTAGCATCCAAAGCACGAAGTTCAGGGCGATTGATTTCCGAACTGAGCGAACGGTTTGCCATATCAGGTACTTCCAGATTTATTTCCGATTGATACGGTTTACCAATCAGGGCGCATAACATCTGCCCATAAGCCGTCCTTGCCGCTTTCAACTCTATCTCTTTTTGTTTGGCATTAAGCAATTCAACCTCCATGCTTTTACTATCCGACTGATTTGCCATACCATTAACTATCATCCCCTTAATGCGATCGATATTGATTTGCAACTCTTTCTGCAACAGCTCATTTTGTTTTAGCAATTCATCTTGCAACAAACAACCGAAATAAAGTTGATTGACACGTCCGTTCAAAGTATACAATTCGCTTTCAAGCTGTTGCTTGTCTGCGACTGCTTGCGCTCGCGTCATTTCACGGACAGAAGAAATCTGTCCGCCATCCCATATTGTCTGATTCACTTCCGCTACCATCTGGTACTGATCCTTGTTAAGCGTTGGAATATCCATACCCGGAAGCATAACAGACAACTTTTCTGTATCAAAAGGCAACTTTGTTACTTTGCTCTGATACGACATCTTACCACTGACTGCCACTTGTGGTAACCAGCCTTTTGCTGCATTCGAGAGATTGTACTGCTCGGCCTGTTCTATGAGCCGATGCTGTTTAATAAGCGGATAGTTAGCATGCGCCCATTCATAGCATTCAGCGAGTGTAATCTTCCCCTGTGAAACGCCATCGAACGGCATAACAATCAGCAAAAGCGCTACAGACATAGCCCATAACGCTTGTTTTGTTATGAATCTGTTCTTTTCCATATGCATTAATATATTAGTTATTCTGATATGTTTAGTCGGCATCAGGTGTCAACATTCTGATCATCAATTCTGCCACAAACTGTTTACGTTCTTCGATGAATGCATCGAACATCCGAGGATCACCTCCAAGGAAGGCATCTGTTAACGGATTGCGTACCAGCATTGGAAATACAGCAAGACTTACCAACGTCGATACTACATATACAAACGGATATTTCTTCAATTTCCCAGCTTCCATTTCTGCTTCCATCATTGTCTTCAGGCGTAATAGGGTTTCCAAACGATGGAAATCCTTAAGTAATGTACTATACAAATGTTTCGGATCACGGTTAAACTCACTCACAATGAACAGAGGTAAAAACGGATTGCGTTGCAACATGGAAATATATTGATCTACTATCTTCGGAATCTTTTCCAGACAAGAGGTTGGCGCATCGACTACCAATGCTATATTCGGAAGAAAACCACCCATCAATTGCTGAAAGATAGCATCGAACATGACTTCTTTCGTATGGAAATAATAATGTAAGGCCGTGCGGCTTATTCCTACCTCAGCTGCAATATCTCCCATTTTTGTATCCTCATATCCTTTACGTACAAAGACTATCTTTGCCGCTTCGATAATACGGCTTTCCATATCTATAATACTTTCCGTCCCCATAAATAATGTTATTTTTTATTTAGTCATATATGTTTGACATATGCGTCAAAAGTAGTGTATAATTATCGAAATAGTATACTATCTCCGCATATTTAATATTATTTAATAAACGAACAAAGCAGAACAAACTCTATTTCAGCAATCATCACTTAAGCAAATTAGGATATGCCTTTTTCAGTAATTGCCTGTACAATTTCAGGTCGAAAGGCGGCTTACCATATAGATAATGATTATGTAATTGTGTATCTTCAACAGAATAGCTAATTAAATACATACCTTGTCCCTGAATTTCAGGCAGTAAAGTAATCTGTTTCTTCCAATTGGCAGAGACTGAAAAATCACCTTCATAAACAACTCTTCCTGTCATGGCATCCATTACCTTTACTTTTCCGCTACTAGCATTCCGTGTATCATTAACAACCATTAACGGGTAAGTACCATTAACTGCATCATTTATAAATACGCAAACATCTTTCTGTACATTCTTAATAAAAGAATAAGCCATCTTTTTAGAGTTATAATAATCAACAATTGCATCTGATATGAGTGGCCATCCATCGCGCAGGTTCCACCATATAATACCTGTCTTCGGTGCAAACTTCTTGCCCCGCCACATTTCAATAAAATACTTCATCGCCTCAGCCTGTACTGATTGCGATGCGAAGATATAATCGTTCAAGTCGACAGGCACATCACCAAACAACAACCGAATCTGGTTAATCATCAAATTATTACGGTCGTTTGTTTTGCCCTGAACAAGAAAACGGCGTACCGATTTCGTCAGCCATTCCTCGTTCCATTGTTGTCCTTCACTCCAGGGATAAACACAATCGGGTGTCATCATCTTCTTCAGACTTTCCAGATTCGGACATCCGTGATAGCCTATCTCACTGACAAACGTACAAGCAGCATCCGTATAAAACTTATCTTTATAATACCCTCTCGGTCCCCAAAGATGGTTTTCAGGCAGATAGATATCGTCACTCCCTTTCTTATAAACCTCTTCGCTATAATAAGGAGAGCTGGGCAGATACGGACGCGTAGGATCAAATTCATAAAGCACATTTGGGATCACTTCACGACTAATCTTATCTTTGTTCGGATCCAAATTGAAAGGCTGAAGCGACCAGCGTAGCGAAGCGTCGTTTTCATTATTGCCTGACCACAAAACCAATGAAGGATGATTTCGCAGCTTACATACGACAGAAATCACCTCCTTTTCAATCGCTTGCGTAAAGAACAGCCGCTGCGGATACAATGAACAACCCATAACAAAATCCTGCCATACCATAATACCGTTCTCATCACATAGATCAAAGAAATGATGGTCTTCATATACATTTCCGCCCCAACAACGAATCATATTGCAATTTAGATCTACAGCCATCCGGACCGACTCATCAACCCATTCCCTGTCACGACTGTGCAAAGCATCCATCGGCACCCAGTTCGTTCCATGAACAAAGATCGGCTCTCCGTTGACAACGAAACAAAAATGCCCCTGATTATTAGGCCGATTAATATCCGATATATCCAACTTCACCGTTCGCAACCCCACGCGTTTCCGATCGATAGCCAGCACTTTTCCGCCGGCATCCACCAATTTTACTTCTGCATCATACAAGGCTGGTTCGCCATAGCCGCGCGGCCACCATAAATCGGCATTCTTTATATCGATTACCTGTTTAAAGGCCGGAGCAACCACAACCTGACTTTCTTTATACACTTCCCGACCATTTCTACTGAAAGTAAAGACAGCTTTTGCTTTATCAAACTTCTCAAACGGCAGAGTTAACTGGACTTCAGCAAAAACACATGCACTGCGAGTTGCTGTATCAATATTCATTACCATATAGTGTACATCTCTCAGACGAGCCGGTTCGGCTACACGCAGCTCTACATCGCGCCATAACCCCGCACTGACCAGGCGCGGCAATATGTCCCAACCGTAAGTATGCGGAGCTTTACGGACACATACCGACTCTTCGGAAGGAAAATTGCCGATACTCAAAACGCCTAACAGATAGTTTTGCCCTTCGATCACCGGCGACCTAAGTATCACCTGCAGTATGTTATCGCTGCCGGTATGAACTATATCTGTCACATCAAACGAATGCTCAATCATCATGTTTTCTGCTTCCCCGACAAACTTCCCGTTAAGCCAGACATCAGCCAGACAATCTATCCCGCCAAAAAAGAGCTGCAACCGTTCGCCATCCACCAGCGAAGGGGCAGTGAAAGACTTTGTATAACACCACTGATATCCTTCCCACGGACGCAAATCGTTCACATTATTTCCGATCATCGGATCTTTGATCAATCCGGCTGACAACAAATCGAGTTCGACATTTCCAGGAACTTGCGCCTGAATCTCCGAAACATTCATCCGCTTCATTCCTTCAGGAGAAGTTACCGCCACCGATGGCTGTTTCCAATACGAAAGTTGCCACTTTCCATTAAGGGAGATAACTGATTTGGATTCGCCCCACGATAGCTGGGCAAATAAAACAAACAACAATGAAAGAAAAATACGAATTCTATTCATGATATCCAGATTTATAAACAGAGAGAACCACCATTCTTGTGAATCAGCAAAGATAATTGTTTAAAACTGAATCATCAAGAGAAAAAATATCAGATTTACATTCAATTCATACAAGGTAAATACAACATAATTCACTCCATACAATTTTTAATAAAGCATGAAAAATCCGAATAATATCCTTATATTTGTATCATAAAAGAATTTGGAATGGACAACTATATTGTATCAGCAAGGAAATATCGCCCGTCGACATTCCAAAGTGTTGTTGGGCAGAAAGCCTTGACAACAACACTAAAGAATGCTATACAAAGCAACAAATTGGCCCATGCATACTTGTTTTGCGGACCACGCGGAGTAGGCAAAACATCGTGTGCCCGCATCTTTGCCAAGACCATAAATTGTCTGAACCCGTCGACCAACGGTGAAGCTTGCAACGAATGTGAATCGTGCCTTGCGTTCAATGAGCAACGATCATATAACATCCATGAACTTGATGCTGCGTCGAACAATTCTGTTGAAGATATTCGTTCTCTGATCGACCAGGTACGCATTCCACCTCCAATAGGCAAATACAAGGTATTCATTATAGATGAGGTACACATGCTGAGTCCAGCGGCATTCAATGCATTTCTTAAAACATTGGAAGAACCGCCTCATCATGCCATATTCATCCTGGCCACAACGGAAAAACAAAAGGTTCTACCCACAATTATTTCACGCTGTCAGGTATATGACTTCTCTCGGATAACTGTAGCAGATATGGTTGAACACCTTGAATATGTGGCATCACAGGAAGGCGTAAATGCAGAGCCGGAAGCACTGAATGTGATAGCGCAAAAAGCGGATGGCAGCATGCGCGATGCATTGTCCATATTCGATCAGGTAGTAAGTTTCGCCAAAGGGAATATTACCTATCAGGCAGTCATCAACAATCTGAATGTACTCGATTATGAATATTATTTCCGCCTCACCGACAATATCCTGAACGGGAAGATCCGTGGAGCACTTCTTACATTGAATGAAATTCTGAGCAAAGGGTTTGAAGGACAAAACATCATTACAGGACTGGCTTCTCATTTCCGCGATCTGTTGGTTTGCAAAGATGAATCGACGCTGATTCTTTTTGAAGTCGGCGCATCCATCCGCGAAAAATATAAAGATATGGCAAAACGTTGCTCCGATAATTTTCTCTTTAAAGCATTGGAACTGGCAAACACGTGTGACCTAAATTACCGTAACAGTCGTAACAAACGGTTGCTATTAGAACTGACGCTCATACAAATGTGTCAGCTCAACAGCCCTGACAACGCCAACGACAGCAAAAAAAAAGAACTAATTAAACCACTGGAAGTAGGAGAAACGCCACAAAATCAGTCGTCCCAATCCATACAAGCGCAACCTATAACAAACGCACAAACAACGTCAAAATTCATATCCGCTGTTCCTCCGCAAACGACGATTACTTCGGAAACTCAGCAACAAGAAAAAACGACTCTAAAACAATCACAACCTCATGCTAGTTTGTCAATCAGAGGCGTTTCAAAGGAGCAAACGAAACAAGATGAATCAAATACTCCCGGAGTCCAACAGCAAGAAGATATAATAAACGATTTTACACAGGGTGAACTTCTAAACTTCTGGAATGAATATATTTCACTCATCGATGAGAAAAAGGCTTTTCTAAGGAATATTATGATCAGTTGCAAGCCGGAACTAAAGGAAAACTATCTTTTTGACGTAGGTGTACAGAATCCTGAACAACAAGATGATTTAAGTAGTAGTTGCATAGATATTCTGCAATATTTACGAACTCACTTGAAAAATAACCATATACAAATGAGCACCCATCTCGTTGAAACTGAAGAAGGACATCTTCCTTTTACAGCATCCGAGAAATACAACTACCTGTTGCAGATCAATCCGATGTTGGAGAAACTTAAGGATGAATTCAATTTATCATTCGACAGATAAATATCCAGACAACCTCCAGTTCAGAAAATAATAAAGGCATCCCTGTTGAAAAGATGCCTTTATTATATAAAGCAATTTACTAATCAAGCTATTACATTTCGCGAATCCAAATATTACGATAGCTGATCGGTTGACTTGGGTCGCCATGCGCTTGCAGAATAATAGGACCTGCATCATGTTTGATAACCTTCGGAAATCCGATATATTCGGTCGTTCCTAAAATGGTCGTGTTATTCTGAAGAACAATTCCGTTCTGAATAACAGTGATATGGGGCGGAATACGATATGTTCCATCTTCCTTGAAGATGGGAGCAGAATAAATAATATCGTATACATTCCATTCACCCGGTTTACGCATAGCGTTAACCAGCGGAGGAGTTTGCTTATAGATACTACCTGTCATACCATTTACGTATGTCTCATTGTTATAGCAATCAAGTACCTGTACTTCATACTTGCCTTGCATATATATGCCGCTGTTTCCACGAGCCTGACTTGAACCGGTAATTCCTGTCGGAACGCACCATTCGATATGCAATTGATAGTTGTTAAACTTACGTTTTGTCTGAATATCACCGGACTTTTTATTCACCGTGATAACTCCATCATGAACATTCCATTCTGCAGGACCGCCTTTAGCACTTTCCCAGGCAGAAAGATCTTTACCATCAAACAAGGCAATAGCATCTGAAGGCGCAGAATTATTCTTTATATCGCCAGGAGTAACAACTTTAGGCTGAGGTGTCCAATATTCAGACATTCCCGGTCTCATCGGTTCCTGCGCAGGATATGTTTTCTGATCTTCCTGTGCATTCATTCCGCCTACACACATGCAAGCTAATGTTGCCATAGCAACTTTTGTAATCATACTTTTCATCATGGTCTAAATTTTTAAGTTTAGTAATTCTGCCGACAAAAATACTAAAAATAGAATAAAACGATTCATTATTGCCACTTTTTACCTATATTAAACACTTTTATGGTTGAAGAGCCGTTGTTCAGCCAATGATTCAAACTTGGTACCTGCCAGCCCGTAATTACAATAAGGATATATACTTATACCCCCTCGAGGCGTAAAAACACCCGTTACTTCTATATATTTTGGATGCATCAGGGTAATCAGATCCTTCATAATTATATTCACACAATCTTCATGAAATGCACCATGATTGCGGAAACTGAACAGATAAAGTTTCAAACTCTTGCTTTCAACCATCTTCTCTGCCGGAATATAGTCAATGTAAATAGTTGCAAAATCGGGTTGCCCCGTAATAGGGCAAAGGCTGGTAAACTCAGGGCAGTTAAAATGGACCCAACAATCATTTCCCTGATGCTTATTGGTAAACGATTCAAGCACTTCAGGAGCATATTCCTGTTTGTATACCGTTGAATGGCCCAACTGATGTATCTCGTTTTCTTCAATTCTAGCGCTCATTATTCTTTCTGGTTTTTTCTTTCCAAATACTTTTCCAATCCTTCACGGCGGAGTTTACATGCCGGGCAATGACCGCAGCCATCAGCAGGAATGCCATTATAACAAGTAAGTGTCTCATTACGTATCAAGCCAAACACACCCAATTCATCCGCCAACTGCCATACTTCACTCTTGTCTCTATTCATCAGCGGCGTATGAATAACAAATTGCTCATCCATGGCCAGATTGAGCGTCACATTCAACGAACGGATGAAGGTGTCTCGACAATCGGGATATCCACTGTAATCAGCCTCAGAAACGCCTGTCACCAAATTGAATATGCCCCGGCTCCGGGCCCAAATAGCCGCAAACGTGAGAAACACCATATTCCGTCCCGGCACAAATGTATTAGGATAAGTATCTTCAGGTTTTTCCTTATCCATCTCAATCGCACTGTTAGTCAGGGAACAATTCCTGTCCAACTGACTTATCAGCGAGATATCCATCAATCTGAAAGGCACATTTGCGTCAGTTGCAATCTTCTCGGCAATCTTTGTTTCCAAAGAATGTTTCTGTCCATAAATAAAACAGACAGCTTCGACACGTTCAAAATGTTTTTTCGCCCAAAATAAACAAGTGGTGGAATCTTGCCCGCCGGACAAGCATACCAATGCAGCATTCTGATGTATCATTTATTTCTTCTCCAAATCTTTTGAGCCGAAACATAAAGGTAAAAGTGCTTCGGCACTATCTGCTACCATCACATTCTTTGTTCCGCAAAGCATCACTTTAATTTTCTTACCATAACGTTGTTCGGTCTCCAACAGCACTTGCCGGCATCCGCCACATGGCGAAATGCTTTCAACCTGTCTTCCTCCTGTAACCGCAGCAATAGCCAATGCTACGACAGGGATATCAGGATACTGATGACCCGCATGAAATAACGTAACGCGTTCGGCACACAGTCCCGACGGATAAGCTGCATTTTCCTGATTACTGCCAGTAACAATAACGCCATTGGCAAGCTTCGCCGCCGCTCCCACATGGAACTTTGAATAAGGCGCATAAGAATGTTCAGTCGCTTTGATCGCTGCATTCATTAATGGCAGATCTTCATCGGGTAATTCCGATAAAGCATACGTCATTATTTTCGTTTCAATCTTGAACTCTTTCATCGTTTTGCATATTTATGAAGACAAAAATAACACAAATCTACTTCAGAATATCTATCTTTGCACAAAAATATGATTATATCAAGTTATGAGACTCAGTTTTAGAATGATTTTCCTGCTCTTTTCATTAACCTTTTTATGTCACTTTCAGGCAAAAAGTCAATGGAATGTATCAGCATACGAAAAATACATCAAAAAATACAGTGACATAGCTGTCAAACAACAAAAAGAATATCGCATTCCGGCAAGCATCACTTTAGCTCAGGGACTATTGGAGTCCGGAGCAGGACTCAGCCAGTTGGCTCGCGAGTCAAATAACCATTTCGGTATAAAATGTCATGCAGATTGGAAAGGATCCAAAGTTTATCATGATGACGATGCGCGCGGAGAATGCTTTCGCAAATATAATGACCCGGAAGAATCATATGACGATCATGCGCATTTTCTGACCGATCGCCCACGCTACACTCCCCTATTCTCACTAGATATCAGAGATTATCAGGGCTGGGCAAGAGGCTTGCAGCAATGTGGTTACGCTACAGACAGGGCTTATGCAAACAGGCTCATCAAAATCATAGAAGATTATGAGTTATACCGCTTTGACTCTCAAAAAGAGAATAAACATTTGCAAAATAAACAACCGAAAGCGGAACAAATAGGTTCTCCTTATAAGTATACGATATATATCACTCACGGACTTTTATACGTCTACTCAAATGGTCATGACAACTTCGACGATATAGCCAATGCTTTAGGATTCAAAGCTAAAAACTTGAGAAAATATAACGAAGTTCCGGAAGATTTTCCACTTAAAAAAGATGATATAGTATATTTGGAGAAAAAGAAGAAGAAAGCCGACAAGCCTGATTACGATCATGTGGTCCAAGTAGGCGAATCCATGCACAGTATCTCACAAATGTACGGAGTACAAACCAAGAGCTTATATAAGCTGAACAAGAAGGACAAAGAATATATTCCTGCTGAAGGAGATGTCCTCAAACTGAGATAAAATAAGAGAAAAGTAATATCTTTGCAAGATAAAATATAAAAGAAATGAGCGATCAGCGATATAATCTACGCGGTGTATCCGCATCAAAAGAGGATGTTCACAACGCAATAAAAAACATCGACAAGGGAATATTTCCCAATGCATTTTGCAAAATCATTCCTGATATTTTAGGAGGAGATGCCGAATATTGCAATATCATGCATGCTGACGGTGCGGGAACAAAATCATCGTTAGCCTATATGTATTGGAAAGAAACAGGCGACCTGTCTGTTTGGAGGGGCATTGCGCAAGACGCATTGATCATGAACATTGATGATCTGCTGTGTGTAGGAGCGACCAATAATATACTTGTGTCATCAACAATCGGCAGAAACAAGATGCTTATTCCGGGGGAAGTCATTTCGGCCATTATTAACGGGACAGAAGAGCTCCTGGCTGAACTACGCGAATTAGGTGTCGGTTGTTATGCGACAGGAGGTGAAACTGCAGACGTTGGAGATCTGGTCCGCACAATTATTGTCGACAGCACTGTTACTTGCCGAATGAAACGCTCAGATGTAATCGACAATAAACATATTCAGGGAGGAGATGTTATTGTCGGGATGGCATCGTTTGGACAATCGACTTATGAAAAAAGCTATAATGGCGGCATGGGTAGCAACGGTCTCACTTCTGCACGACATGACGTTTTCGCAAAATACCTTGCTGACAAATATCCGGAAAGCTTTGATGCTGCGATGCCTGAAGATTTAGTTTATTCCGGCAACCTAAAGTTGACGGACCCAATTCCAGAATTAGGGATAGACGTGGGTAAGCTGATTTTATCACCTACACGTACCTATGCCCCTGTTATCAAAGTCATGCTTGATGAAATGAGAACAGATATTCACGGCATGGTCCATTGTTCCGGTGGTGCACAGACTAAAGTCATGCATTTTGTAAACAATAAACGTGTTGTCAAAAACAACCTCTTCCCCATCCCGCCTCTATTCCGAATCATCCAAGAACAAAGTGATACCGATTGGAGCGAAATGTATAAAGTATTCAACATGGGACACCGGATGGAAATATATGCAGCACCTGAAAAAGCTCAGAAGATTATCGATATAACAAAAAGGTTTGGCATTGATGCCCAAATTATAGGTTTCGTAGAAGAATCTGAGCATAACGAATTAATCATTGAAAGCGAGAAAGGGCGCTTTACCTATTAATACAGCAAATGACTGAAAACAGCTTATTAAACAAATTAGATGGCTTAGTTAGCCGTTTTGAAGAAGTAGGCACACTGATTACCGACCCGGCTGTCATTGCTGATATGAAACGGTTTGTCAAGCTCAACAAGGAATATCGCGAGTTAGAAAAAATCATTTTACTCAGAAAAGAATACAGTAGTATTCTTAATGGGATACAAGAAGCAAATGAGATATTAGACAAAGAGCAAGATCCTGAAATGCGGAAAATGGCCCGTGAAGAACTGGAGAATTGCCATGCACGCATTGCTCCGCTAGAAGAAGAAATTAAACTACAACTGATCCCGTCAGATCCGGAAGATGATAAAAATGCAATTGTTGAAATACGCGGAGGTACGGGAGGAGATGAAGCAGCCCTGTTTGCAGGCGATCTGTATCGTATGTATGTCAAGTATTGCGAATCAAAGGGTTGGAAAACGACGGTATCAAGTAGTAATGAAGGGTCTTCAGGAGGTTTTAAAGAAATTATCTTTACCGTAAATGGTGAAAAAGCATACGGAACCCTCAAATATGAATCGGGAGTTCATCGGGTTCAAAGAATTCCTGCGACTGAGACACAAGGGCGCGTTCACACATCAGCTGCAACAGTTGCGGTATTGCCTGAAGCCGACGAGTTCGATGTTGATATAAACGAAGGAGAGATCAAATGGGATACATTTCGTTCAGGAGGCGCCGGAGGTCAAAATGTAAACAAAGTCGAATCCGGTGTGCGGCTGCGTTATAAATGGAAGAATCCGGTCACAGGTATATCTGATGAAATACTAATTGAATGTACCGAAACACGTGATCAGCCCAAGAACAAAGAACGCGCACTGACACGTTTACGTTCGTTCATTTATGACCGTGAACATCAAAAATATATGGAAGAAATTGCCCATAAACGCAAAACAATGGTTTCCACGGGCGATCGCTCTGCAAAAATACGCACCTACAACTACCCGCAGGGACGCATTACAGATCACCGAATCAATTATACCATATATAATCTTTCGGCATTTATGGATGGTGATATTCAAGAATGTATAGACCATTTGATTGTAGCCGAAAATACAGAACGATTGAAAGAAGCAGAATTATAAAAACGTTGTATAAAGAACAAATTATGGACAAGCAACATTTATTTGAAAATATCCAAAAGAAGCAATCATTCCTCTGTGTAGGGCTCGACACTGATATCAAAAAAATTCCTCAGCATTTATTAAAAGAAAAAGACCCGATTTTTGCATTTAATAAAGCCATCATCGATGCTACAGCCGATTATTGTGTTGCCTTCAAGCCCAATATGGCTTTTTATGAAAGTATGGGTATAACGGGGCTCGCCGCTTTTGAAAAAACGATTGCATATCTCCGTGAGAATTATCAGGATCAGTTTATTATAGCTGATGCTAAAAGAGGTGACATCGGCAATACTTCTGCTATGTATGCCCAAACCTTTTTTGATTATTATAAAGTCGATGCAGTAACTGTTGTTCCATACATGGGAGAAGATGGAGTTAAACCCTTTTTACTATATCCCGAAGCGTGGGTAGTTCTTCTCGCGTTAACTTCTAACAAAGGCTCTGGCGATTTCCAATTAACTGAAGATACTCAAGGCGAAAAACTATTTGAAAAAGTAATAAAGAAATCGCAAGAATGGGCCAGCGATGAACAGATGATGTATGTTGTTGGCGCGACGCAAAGCAAAATATTTTTAACTATCCGCAAATATGCTCCGAATTATTTTCTGCTAGTTCCGGGTATTGGTGCTCAAGGTGGAAGTCTGGCCGAAGTAGCTCTTTACGGAATGAATGACCAATGTGGATTGTTGGTTAATTCCTCAAGAGCTATCATATATGCCGACCATTCCGATCAGTTCGCTCATTTTGCCCGCGAGGCGGCTCATGCCTTACAACGTGAAATGGCAGGTTATTTGCAAGACAAAGGAATTATTTTTTGCAAAGGATAGGCAATATCAATAATTTTTACCACTTTTGCAAAATACGTTTGAAATAGATAATAACAGTTGATTCATAAACAATAACAAAAATAGTAATGGAGTTTACTGCTCAACAGATAGCGAATGTTTTAGGAGGTACCATTGATGGCGATCCCGAAATTAAAATTAATAACTTCTCAAAGATAGAAGAAGGAAAAACCGGGACGCTGACCTTTTTAGCCAATCCCAAATACGAACACTACATTTATTGTACGAAAGCAAGTGTTGTATTAGTAAACAATAGTTTCATTCCATCAGAGCCGGTCGCTGCAACATTAATAAAAGTGGAGAATGCTTATGCTTCACTTGCTATTTTGCTGGATATGGTAGAAAAAACAAAAAGTAAGAAAACAGGTATAGCTTCAACAGCATTTATCCCCTCATCAAGTAAAATAGGTGAAGACTGTTCCATTGGACAATTTGCCTATATCGGTGAAAATACAGCTATTGGAAAGAATTGCTATATCTATCCGAATGCATTTATCGGTGATAATGTTATTGTGGGCGACAACTGTATTCTATATCCTCACACAACCGTATATGACGGTTGCGTTATTGGTAATAACTGTATTTTACATGCAGGAAGTGTGATTGGATCCGATGGCTTCGGTTTTGCACCGGAAGGTGAAAGTTATAAAAAAATACCGCAATTGGGAAATGTAGTATTAGAAGACGATGTTGAAATCGGCGCCAATACAACAATTGACCGTGCAGTAATGGATTCAACCATTATACATAAAGGAGTCAAGCTTGATAACTTGATCCAAATAGCTCATAATGTAGAAATAGGTGAGAATACAGTTATGGCAGCTCAAGTAGGTATTGCCGGTTCTGCGAAAGTAGGAAAACACTGCATGTTCGGCGGACAAGTGGGACTGTCGGGACATATTCATGTCAGCGACCATGTATCACTCGGGGCACAGAGCGGAATAGCCGGTAATGTCAAAGAAGGTTCGGTATTGTTAGGTGCGCCGGCCTTCAACGCTAAAGATTGCATGCGTTCTGCTGCCGTTTACAAAAAGCTTCCTGAAATGTATCGCGCTATGGGACAGATGCAACAAGAGATAGAAAAGTTAAAGAATTTACTAAACAATAAGTAAGATGCAAAGACAAAAGACGCTTGCTAAAAGTTTTTCAATGCAGGGAAAAGGTCTGCACACGGGTTTAAATATTCAAATAACTTTTAAACCGGCACCTGAAAATCACGGTTATAAAATCAGTCGTGTCGATTTGGAAGGACAGCCTATCATTGATGCAGTTGCAGAAAATGTTGTAGGTACCCAACGTGGCACTGTATTATCAAAAAACAATATTCAGGTAAGCACCATTGAGCATGCAATGGCAGCCTTATATGGCAACGAAATAGATAACTGCCTGATTGAAGTGAATGCTCCAGAGTTTCCTATATTTGACGGCAGTTCAAAATATTTCTCAGACGAGATACTTAAAGTAGGAACTGTTGAGCAAAATGCTCCGAAAGACTTTTACGTTGTAAAACATAAAATAGAAGTCAAGGATGATGAAACCGGTTCTTCAATCGTAATCCTGCCTGATGATAAATTCAGTGTAAATGTTTTGATTTCATTCAATTCGCCTGTATTAAACAATCAATATGCAACAATGGACAACTTAAGTCAATTTCCAAAAGAGATTGCAGCTTCAAGAACATTTGTGTTTGTTCGTGAAGTAGAGATGTTGTTGCAAAACAATTTAATCAAGGGAGGAGATTTGGATAACGCAATAGTTATTTACGATCAAAAGGTATCTCAAGAATCTCTAAACAAATTAGCAGACGAATTACATATTCCTCATAAAAACGTTACTGACTTAGGCTATATCAATAACAAACCATTAGTCTACGCCAATGAACCGGCACGTCATAAACTTATTGATGTAATGGGAGATATAGCGCTTATCGGTAAACCGTTGCTGGGTCGTATTATAGCTACCCGACCCGGTCATAATATTAATACACAGATGTCGCGGAAAATCCGCAAAGATATTAAGCTTAATGAGATTCAAGGACCGGTATATAATCCTAACATAGCGCCAATCATGGATATAAACCGTATTCGTGAACTTCTTCCTCACCGTTATCCAATGCTCTTAGTAGATAAAATCATCGAACTTGGAGGCAATTACATTGTTGGTATTAAGAATATAACTTCTAATGAACCGTTCTTCCAAGGACACTTTCCTCAAGAACCGGTGATGCCTGGCGTCCTTCAAATAGAAGCAATGGCGCAAACAGGAGGTTTGTTAGTACTAAACTCGGTGGATAATCCCGAACGCTATTCGACTTACTTTATGAAGATTGATGGGGTAAAGTTTCGCCAAAAGGTAGTTCCGGGGGATACTTTAATCTTGCGTTTACAAATGATTGAACCGATACGCCATGCGATTTCAACCATGAAAGGCTACATATTCGTAGGCGATAAATTAGTAAGCGAGGCAGAATTCACAGCACAAGTAATCAAAAATAAATAATACAAAATGACGAACATATCTCCACTAGCAGTCGTTGATCCTGAAGCGCAAATCGGTCAAAACACGCAAATTGAACCGTTTGTCGTAATACATAAAGATGTTATCATTGGTGATAATTGTCATATTTTCCCGCATACCGTCATTTTTGATGGAGCCCGAATTGGTAACAATTGCCACATTTTTCCAGGAGCTGTCATTGCCGGTATTCCGCAGGATCTGAAGTTTAAAGGAGAAAGGACTACTGCCGAAATAGGCGATAATACGACTATCCGCGAATGTGTAACAATTAATCGAGGTACAGCTTCAAAAGGAAAGACAATCATTGGAGAGGATTGTCTTATCATGGCCTATTCGCATGTTGCTCATGATTGCTTTCTGAATAATCACATCATTATTGGTAATGCATCTCAAATTGCCGGCGAAGTTAAAATAGATGACTTTGCCATTGTCAGCGGAGGTACCTTAGTGCATCAGTTCAGTCGTATTTCAAAACACGTAATGATACAAGGCGGCTCAAGGGTGGGCAAAGATATTCCTCCATATACACTGATTGGACGAGATCCGATAACCTATTGCGGAATCAATATTGTCGGCTTACGGAGACGTGGATTCACAAATCAACAAGTATTTCTAATCCAAGACATCTATCGTACGCTCTACACTCGAGGCCTTAATAATACGGAAGCGTTGAAAGCCATTGAAACAGAATACGAACCTAGTGAAGAAAGAGATCTGATACTGAATTTCATCAAATCTTCTGAACGAGGAATTGTTAGAGGTTCTATTGATGATTAATGCTATCGTAAAAAATATTTTATTAACTTTGGTGCGACAAAATAGAAATTACAATTATGATATTTAGATTTTTAATTCTATCTGACGAAGTTGATGACTTCAAACGTGAAATTAAAATTGACTCGGAAGCTACGTTTCTGGATCTATATAATATGATTATGGATTCCGTAGGCTATTCAAAAGATCAAATGTGTTCTATCTTTATCTGCGACGAAGATTGGAGTAAAAATACTGAAATCACCCTTGTCGAGATGGATACATCATCCGAAGTAGATAATTATATCATGAAGGACTGCGTTCTTGATCAGTTCTTGGAAGACGAACATCAGAAACTTCTATTTGTGTATGATTATCTATCAGAGCGTGTATTCTTCATGGAACTAAGAGAAATCATCACGGGTGAAAGTCTGGACAAACCGGTCTGCAGCAAATCTGTTGGACAACCGCCTATACAAATCAAGCCTTTTGACGAAGTCGAATCAAAGAATGCTGCTTCTGACTTGGGAGAGGATTTCTATGGTGATTCAGAATATGACGAAGACGAATTGGATAAAGACGGTTTTGAAGGGTTAGGAAATGTTCCATCAGATGGTCCTTACGATGACGACCACTATTAATGAAATGCTTAGTTATAATTTTGGGGCCAACCGGAGTCGGAAAAACTGAATTAAGTTTGCGTATTGCCGAACATCTCCGTTCGCCAATCATATCTTCCGATTCTCGTCAGCTTTATAAAGACCTTATTATTGGAACAGCTGCTCCGACAAAAGAACAGTTGTTGCGAGTAAAACATTACATGATTGGAAAACTGTCGCTGAACGATTATTATAGTGCCAGCAATTTTGAAGAAGATGTTATTAATCTTCTAAATCAATTATATCAAACGCATCAAACTATTATAATGACAGGCGGCAGCATGATGTATATCGACGCTGTAACAAAAGGAATTGACGATATTCCCACAGTAACGCAGGAAGTAAGAGATGTGATATATAAGCAATTCGATACTGAAAGCTTAGCCCCTATTCTTGCAGAATTAAAAGAAGCAGATCCTGAATATTATGCCCTCGTTGACCATAATAATTATAAGCGTGTCATTCATGCCGTAGAAATCTGTCGAATGACCGGTCGCCCTTTCTCCTCTTTTAGAACAAACAGCAAAAAAACTCGTCCTTTTAGAATTATTCAAATAGGACTGATCAGAGAAAGAGAAGAATTATTTAACAGAATCAATCAACGGGTCGATCAGATGATGAACAGAGGATTTCTGGATGAAGCCCGAAGAGTATATCCTTTTCGTGCATTAAATTCACTTAATACCGTAGGCTATAAAGAATTATTCCGATATCTGGATGGAGAATGGACTCTTGATTTTGCCATTGAAAAGATAAAAAGAAATACCCGAGTATATGCGAGAAAACAAATGACGTGGTTTAAGCGAGATAAAAACATCAAATGGTTTCATCCGGACGACGAAAATGCCATTATCGCCTATTTGGATGCGGAAACGTCATTAACATAAACTATTTCCAGTCAATCCGTTGGCGGAATTACTGCATAAACAAATAACCGATCTATTGTATCTGTTTATTATTCTATTAAAACCTTTTATACCTGTAATAGATTGAAATTTAGTAAACGTAAAGATATATTTCTGTATACCTCCCCCTACTTTTATCGTCTCATATAATATGAGCCGATCGTTCCATATTATATGAGACGGTCGGCTCACCTATGTGGAACGACCGGCTCACCTATATGGTTCGATAAACAGGTGAGTACAAACAGAAAGATTCTTCCTGACTCGTGCAAAAGTTCTTCTGCAGAAAATATAAAACAAGTGATGAATAAGATTTGAAACACAACTTCTTCAACGGTAAATATGATTCTTAATCACACATATCCATTAGTTGAATTTAATTCCATCAATGGGTCTAGTCAGTCTTTTTCTTCGGAGTAACAAAAGCTGAATATAATTGGAAAATGGCAGCAATAGTAAGACAAATTATCCACTCTTTTCGATGGGCAAACATTAAAACTGATGCAGCAATACA
>Ga0183100_1000648_pt1 | contig 24067 bp, 18 predicted proteins | sample Biomet2_FD_127789 | JGI IMG/M metagenome (GOLD analysis project Ga0183100, IMG submission 127789) | Microbial communities from bioreactor (seeded with anoxic lake sediment) at LBNL, California, USA - Biofuel metagenome 2 | ecosystem: Engineered > Bioreactor > Anaerobic > Unclassified ...
GGGATGTTTGGTGCCAATAGCAAATTCTTTTATTATCTGTTCAAATCGTTCCTGGCAAGAGCGTCCAAGGCTATCTTTGACAGAAGTGTCCCAATTCTGCGAGCCTCGTTGTATAAATGCCATTGCTATGCCGAGGCTATCCATTTGATGAGTAAACCTAGGGCTTCTGAAGAGAACTTCCTCTGTCATATTCTGATGTGCATAGAGCACAGCTTTCACTTCTTTTTGGCCACGAGGCAGACGAATATATGCACGTGAGCCCTTTTCGCCTGTAAAATAATCAAATTCAGCTAAACCAACATGTTTGCCCGCCATCAATACCGAGCTAGCAAATAAAGAAAATAAGATTACGCAATATCGTTTCATAAAGTTATTTATTTGATAAAAATGAAATTACATCATGCTACTTAAATGTAACATTATCCACATGGTTACCTAGCATAATCCTTGCAAAATCCGCAGTTTTATACCATCCTGGTTTATCAGGCATCGTGTCGCAGATGCGCTTCCCATCAATGACAAGATTGTCAAATATTACATCTTTTACAGGACGTTCCACACTCCAACCTTCAATAATAGAGTTGCTCTCTTTACCGCTGGAATATGTTATATTCTTAAATGTGATATTATTGACGGCTTTACCTGGAGCCTCGCAATATTTTTTGTTATGGGAAACACGTATATTGAAAAGCATTCCGCAGTGAATTGGTTCAATACGGATATTGTCGAAGAGCACATTCTGAACAATATTATTATCTCCACAGTTTATAGCCATGCAACCTTGATAATCAATCTGCATCTCGCGTTCTTCGAGGATGTCGATGTTACGATATACAAGGTTCTCAATGGTATCAGACTTCACTGCAATTTCATCCACATTTTGTGCAAGAGGCAGATTTCTGCTCACAACATCTTTTTTGTAAGAAGCTGCGCCATGAAGACCAATGAAAATAGGGTGAGCAACGTCTGCCCAAAAAATGCAGTTTTGAACGGTAATGTTTCGTGCCGAACCAATGTGACCCAAACGGGTAGCATAGACTGTATGGCAGTCATCAGAGTTACGGGCAAAACAATCATCAATGAGCACATTGGATGATGCAAAAACATTAAATCCATCACCCCAACCATAATGTGATACTATTTTCACGTCTTTAATCTCTACATCATGCGAACCACCTGTTGGTACCTGAGTAGATATAATTCCCTGAACAAGCACATGATTTGATGATGTTATCTCAACTCCATAGCCGCGATCTTTTGGACGAAGCACCCCTGCTCCTATGATCTTAACATCATGCTTGCCAATTACTCTAAGTCCTCCTTGCACCCATGCGCCCTTATCAATAATGACTGTCATGCCAGACTCAATGTCCATGAAATTTCCTTCAACCTCATGGTAGCCAGCTGTAAAAATCAAAGTCTTTACTTTTGCCTTGGCCTTTTTGCCCAAAGTCTTGTACTGGTCAAAAGATACAGCATTTTTGACTTTTGCCATTGAAATCTCCGGCACTTTGAAAATATGTAAGTTATGATAGATATCGTCATTAATCTCAACTGAGATATTCATTGGTCTTGTCAATGTGAACTCAATGGTGGCAGAATCTTTCTGAATGAACGGAATGTTATATGAAGATGGACGGATACGAACCTTGTGAATCAGACCTTTATTATAATGAACGCGAACGATCTTATCCCCCTGTGCTTCAGTCAGAGTTACAAAACTGCTCTTCTCTACATTGTGCTTGCCGTTTGCCACCCGGTCAACTGGTACTGAATATACAGATAAAATCTCTTCATCAACAGTAACGGTAAAATCATCATTATAAGCTATCTTGGTCTGTGCTGAGATAGGGAAAAGACTAGCAAAAGCTAATAATAAAGTTAATAATTTTCGTTTCATAATACTGACTGTTTTTTATGGAATTTATATTAGTATACGAAGCAAGGTCAACTAATACTTAATTCTAAAGTTACTTTTTTGTGTATATTATTAGTGCAATGTGAATAAAAACAGTCTCATCTACCATAACAACGCCTTCCTGCAAAGCCTACATCTATAAAGAATGCGACTTACAGGAAGGCGTTAATATATTGATTCTAGCTTAGTACTTAAAAGGAGTTGCCTTTACATAAACCTTATAATCCTTGATCATGCCCGGACAACCTTTCTCTGCACGGGGAAGGTAACGGAAACCTGTGATCTGTGTATCTTTTCCCAGATCGATAACCACCTGATGAGGATAAGCAGCATTGTCTACCGCACTCCAGAAGGTAGATTCCTGCAGGTCGAAGATCTTATCGGCAGTACGGTTACCACTTCTTGTCTCTTCACTATCGGCATAAAGAATTCTCCATCTTTCACGGGATACAGGCTGACCATCGGCACCCAGCACATGTAGTTCGGCTACTGAGGCTACGTTTGAGCCATCAAAGGCAGACAGTCCTTCCAGACAGAAGTAGCGTCCTTTGGCTTCTTTGTCGAACTTCACTTCCTGCCATCCGTTACGAAGGGTAAAGGTACCTTGTGCCACCGGAGCTTCGTTCTGAAGTACCAGTTTCTGACCTTCTTTGCGATGGGTTTCAGGGGCTTTCTCGCGAAGCATATCGAGAATAGGCTTGCTTAGTCCTTTTACTGATGCCTGCTGAGGGCCTTTAAGATCGAGAACGATAATCTCATTTTCACCTTTCTTCAACCAGCAACCCGGCATGTAAAGAGTTTGCTGCGGACCGATTTCCCAGAAACGTCCCATGGCATGACCATTTACCCAAACCATACCTTTGCCCCATGTCTGCATATCGAGGAAGGTATCTCCCGTTTCACTAAGATTGAAAGTAGCACGGTAATAGGCCGGACCGGCTTGCTTGCCTGTTGCTCCGTAATTCTTTTCCTGAGCGAATTTATAATCTACCGGAAGATTATATACAGTCCAGTTCTTGAGGTTAACTGTGTTGCCGTTCTGTACAAGTTCTACTTTCTCAGTGATTCCTTTACGGTCGTGAATAGACTTATCGAAGTTCACACGGCCCATAGCCTCAACAAGGATATCAAGTCGTGAGCCGGCAGTAACGGCAGGAAGGGTAAGACTGAACTCTCCGTGACGGCGGTCAAGACGACCAACGAGCTTACCGTTGATAAACACCTGTGCCCAGTCGTGCATTTCTGTAAGAAGCAATGTGGTTCCTGCTTTTACTTTAGGCAGAGTGGTGCGGTAGAGTATGCTTCCCCAGCCCTGATCGAACTGTTCCATAGGCTGAATATCTACACTTTTCTTCGGTTCGGGCAGGTTATTGAATAGCAGAGCTGCTTTCTGAAACTTGATTTCAGGTATCTCTATCACCGGATTGGCAGCAGGTACATCGGCAAGCTTTTCTCCCGGAGCCACATACTTAGATAGTAATTCGCGCAACTGCCAGAATTTTGGCGTTACATTTCCTGATTCGTTTATCGGAGCATCGTAATCATAAGAGCTGCACATGGCAGAGTATGCAGGGTTGTTCGCTCCTCCCCAGTGACCGAAGGTTGTTCCTCCGTGAGTCATGTAAAGGCTGAAAGAGATGTTTTGATCAAGCATATCTTTCAATCCAGCCACCATGGTAGCGCCATCACGAGTCTCGTGCTTACGTCCCCAATGGTCAAACCAGCCCGACCAGAATTCACTACACATCAGCGGAGTGTCCGGACGAAGGCTTTTCAGCTTCTTAAACTGGCTTTCGATGTTGGCACCGGTACCGAAGTTTACAGTCCAAAGTAAATCATCGAGCGCGTTATTGGTGAAGTTGGAACTCCAGTCGCACTGGAACAACGGTACTTCCGTAAAACCCGATTCACGAACGATGTCTCTGATAGCACTCACGTAAGGTTTATCCGTACCGTAAGAGCCGTATTCATTCTCAACCTGCACCATGATGATGTTTCCACCACGGGTAATCTGCAGATCGGCCAGTTGCTTGCCTACTTCTTTCATAAATTTACGAACGCGTGACATGTAATAAGGATCGAGCGTACGCAGCTTCACGTCTTTCTTCTTGAGCAGCCACCAGGGAAGTCCGCCCATCTCCCACTCAGCACATACGTATGGCCCCGGACGCACGATAACGTACATGCCATGCTTCTGAGCCAGACGGCAAAAACGCGCAATGTCTTTGTTGCCTGTAAAGTCGAACTCATCCGGCTTCTGTTCGTGTAGATTCCAGAACACGTACAGGCAGAGTGTATTCATGCCCAGCGATTTACACATTTCGATACGGTGTTCCCAATAAGCATCGGGCACACGCGGATAGTGTATCTCCGCTGCTTTAATTACAAAAGGTTTGTCATTGAGCAGGAAGGTGTTTTTACCTGCTTTAAAGCTTCCTCCGGACGACTGGTCCTGCGCATTTGCACAGAGAGCCACGCTCAGAGCAAACATAACGATTAACGATTTCAATAAATACTTCATAATATTAAATTAAATAATAAACTATGTTTGTGTATGGGGATTCACCCCACTATTTCTATTCTACTACGACCATTTGCCGTCTTTTCCACTTTTATCTGGGTGGCAATATGCTCGTTCATTTCACTTACGTGAGATATAACCCCAATCTTCCGTCCCATTGTCTGAAGCTGTTCCAATGCATCCATCGCTATGCGCAGTGTATCGGCATCGAGAGAGCCGAATCCTTCGTCGATGAAAAGAGATTCTACCTTCATACGGTTGGATGAAAGGGATGACAATCCGAGTGCCAGTGCCAGGGAAACAAGGAATGACTCACCACCGGAGAGTGTATGCACGCTTCTGATTTCGCCAAGCATATCCAGATCGGCCACCTCTAATCCCAGAGTATCGGGGATACGTTTCAGTTCGTAGCGTCGGGAAAGCTCCTGCAAGTGCTTGTTGGCATAGGTGAGCAGCACGTCAAGTGTGTATCCCTGTGCTATCTCCTTGAACTTGGAACCGGTTGCCGAGCCAAACAGTTCATTCAGCTTCTTCCAGTTCTCGCAGAGCGATTCCTTGGCAGGAAGCTCTTTCTGGAACTTCTTCACCTTTTCACCGGCTGTTTTATTAGCTGTAAAGATGGCATCTATCTCTCCGCTTCTCTTCATCATCGCTTCCAGTTGCTCTGACAGATCCTTTAGCTGAGTGAGCAAGAACTCTTTCGTTTCTTCCTCACCTAGGGGACGCACCTCTGCCTTGGTGTGCGATTCGAGTTTCTTCTTCCGTTCGTAAAGAGTGGCAAGGATGGTTATTTCGTTCTTCTTCAGTGAATCGAGTGCTCTCTTCTCTTCGGCTATCCAGGCAGAATCTTTCTGCAACAGCTCTGTAAGCATCTGCTGAGTGATGGCTCCGTTCTTCTGCTCCAGCCAAGCTTCAATCTCGGTTTGGTGCTTCTGTTGTTTCTCCTGCAAGCGTGCCATTAAAGTAGTAATCTCCTTGATGCCCCCCTTCAGACTCTCACCACTGGCTATGAGCGTTACATGCTCTGCTGTGAGCCTCTTCAGTTCCTCTTCCGCATTCTTTCTCTGCATATTGAAAGCATTCACTACCTCGTCAGCAGGTTTGCCGCTAAGAAGCTTCTTTCTTTCTTGAGCAAAACCGTTATATTCCACTCTGAAATCGGTAAGTTTCTTCTCCTTCTCAGCAAAGAGCTTAACAGCCTCCTCCATGTTTTTCTTCTCACCGGAGAGGGTTGTCTGTAGCTTGGTTAGCCTTTCATTGAGCTGAGTAAGCGTATTCTGGTAAGCATTCCAGTCGGAAGCTATCTTTTTAATTCTTTCTTGAAATAATCCATTGCTAAATTCTGATTTCCAATCAGATATATTTCCGATAAGTTTTTCAGAATCGGCAATAGCATCACTGTATTGCTTGTTATAACTCTGAGCCAAGGTAGTGAGTCGGGTAATCTCTTTGTTGGATTCTTCGATGACAGAGGTTACAGCTTCCAGCTTTGCCTTTACATCCTCCTTAGCCTTGTTCAACTGCTCCTCTTGCAAGGCTGCTTCTCCATCAGCCTCACCGGAATGCAGCGGATGGTGCAAGCTTCCACACACCGGACAAGGCGCACCTTCCGACAATTTAGCACGCAAGGCAAGGATCTCTGCAGGTAATAGTTTATCTAGCTTATCTGCTTCCTGTTTCAGCGTTTCCAGTTTCTTTGTATCGGCAGTAAGAAGCTCTTTTCTGCTATTCAAAGCCTTCTCACTATTTGCAGCCTGCTTTATGGCTATCTGAGCCGTATTCAGCAAGCTTATGATAAGATCAGCCTTCGGGACAAGCTCTTTGTAGGCAGCATGGGCAGTGAACCACGCTTCAAGCTCCTTCTGTTCACGAAGTCCCTTCTCCAAAGCCTTATTGATGGAAGCAATATTCTCTTCGGTTTTCTGTTTAGCAGTCTGTGCTGCTTCAAATTCCCTTTTAGCCTCAACACCATTACGCTTCACTATCTCCAGCTGTGCATCCAGTTCTCTGGCACGAAGAATCTCAGGCTCAGCCTTGGCATACTCTTCATTGAGCCTGATAAGCACCTCCTGAGAGACAGTAAGCTTCTGCAACGCCTGTGCAAGCAGTTCTGCATTCTTCTTCTCCTCAAGCTGTTTAGTCAGCAGATTATTCTTATTCTCGGCAAGCTGTCTTAAAGTGCTTTGAAGCTCGTTGTAGGTATCACGAATATCCTGTACCTCGTCTATTCTGGCTATGTAGTCATATCTGGGTTGTGCTGCAACAATAAGGGTTTTGGTCTCAGAAAGCTGAACCTCGGCAGCAGAGAGTTCGCGTTTAAGCTCCTCTTCAGTGGTTATCCACTTAATTTTCTGGTCAAGAATAACCGTGTTATCTTTTGAAAGCTGGTACTTCTCAGCTATATGCTTACGTTCCTGTTCCAAAGCCTCCTTTTGCTCATCGGACAATAGTTCAATGCCCTTAATCTGATCTTTCAGTGCATTAAGCTCAAACTCAGCCTGCTTCGTCTTCTGATAGATGGATTGGGATATTTTGGAATAGATATCCGTTCCCGTAAGCTTTTCAAGAAGTTCGGCTTTCTCGCCTTGCTTCGCCTTAAGGAATGTAGCAAAATCGCCTTGAGCAAGCAGTACTGAGCGTGTAAACTGATCGAATGTAAGTCCGATGAGTCCTACTATCTGCTTCATTAGCTCAGTCTTGGTTCCCTGTTCCTGAACATTGGTAGTAAGATTGATGAGCACGATAGATACATTCCGGAGGCGTCCGTTAGCTTTGTTGCCCGCTCTGCCTACACTCCAGGTAGATCTGTAATGATCTCCGGAGAGAGAGACAAAATCCACCTCAGCCATTCCCTCTGTAGTTCCACGACGAAGGATATTCCGGCTATCCTTAAGCGTTATGCTGTCATTCTTATTGTCCTGAATGTTGGTGTTACTGCTCACACTGCTAAGGCGTGGCGTGGTATCAAAAAGCGCGAGGCACAGAGCATCAAGCAACGTAGACTTACCCGCACCCGTATTACCGGTAATGGCAAACAGTCCTGCTGATCTCAATGGCTCGGCTGTAAAGTCTATTTCAAAGTCTCCTTCAAGAGATGCAAGGTTCTTTCCCCTAATTGCTAATATCCTCATGTTCCACCTCCCCAATTACGCTTTGCAGTAGTTCTTTCATTGTAGCAGGCATTTCTTCGCCTCCATATTGTTTCTCAAACTCCATTCGTGCAATCTCCATGGGAGTAATTGCCTGAAGCTCTTCGTAGGTAAATGCTCTCGATTCAGAATCCGCTCCCTGTTGAACAGCGCCCAGTCTTGCAAGCCGTATAGCTTTGTTTTTCAATGCTTCTTCTATTCTGAACCGAAGTGATGGTTCAGGTTCTGTAATAAGTACCTTGACTTCCAGATAAGGCGAACGTTCATCTATTTCTCCATCCGGCAAAGAGGATATTTCCTTCAAAACATCTTCAAGCGGCATAGGCTTATCAGGGATGCTCAACACCTTTACAGGAGCATCATAATACAGACGTTCTATCTTCGTTGCAGCTTCTCCTTCAATCTCTACCAATACCACACTCTGCTTATAATTCTTCTCAGCAAACGACATAGGCAGCGGAGCACCCGAGTAACGGATATTCTCACATCCGCCAACCTGTTGTGCACGATGCAAGTGTCCTAAAGCCGTATAGGCTATATTATCAGAAAAGGTATCAGAGGAGACACATTCAGCACCACCAACGATAGCCCGCTCGGAACGATCGTTCTCGGAGACTATTCCTCCGGCAATATGAAGATGTCCCATGGCAATAATGGCCTGATCAGGCTGTTTAACCTTCAAAGCCTCATTGAGCATAACATCATACATAACCTTAATGCCCAACGGATAGCTCTCTGCTTCGGGATAATCGCCCTGACGCAAATAAGGAACAGCCATACACCATGCCGCTACTTCATTATCTTTATATAGCGGAACCAGCAGTCGCTGAGAGTCTATCTCACCATCTGCAGTACGTTTCACGATTCCTCTTATAGCAATGTTCATTTCCTCCAAAAGAGGATCGGGAGCTTCCAGACGCGCAGCCGAATCATGATTGCCTGCAATCACAACTACCTGGAGAGACGGGTTATCCGTATTTATCTCTCTTAGGAACTTATAAAAAATCTTCTGAGATTCAGCAGAAGGGTTCGGAGTGTCGAACACATCGCCGGCAATAAGAAGTACATCTGCCTGTTGTTCCCTGAGCTGGGTACGCACCCAATCAAGGAAATGCAGATGCTCCGCTTTCCGGTTAAAGTCGAAAAATGTTTGCCCAATATGCCAGTCTGCTGTATGTAGTATTTTAATCATTCTATGTCACCTAAACTATTTATCACAAAAATAGCTTTTTTGCCTAAACAGATGGTATATAAAATGACAATTATAGATGATTAAAACACAGAAAAGACAAGTTTGAACTATAATTCAACTAAAAAAATGAAATATTTGCCTGTCTCTGAATTAAAACAAAAGCTATTTAAGCCCTTTAACCAGTTCCAATGCCTTCTCGGCATGATGGGCTGCTCTGACTTGTGAACCGTAAATATAGACCACCTTACCTCTCTTATCTATGATATATGTAACACGTCCCGGCATCAACCCGAAGAGATTTGTGGGCACTTTAAACAGTTTACGTACCTTATCGCCTGTGTCGCTCAACAAAGGATAATTCACTCTGTTCTCAACAGCAAACTTCATATGGCTCTCTACCGACTGTCCGCTAATTCCGATGATCATTACTCCGGCTTTTGTGAACGCATCATAATTATCCCTGAAAGCACATACCTCTCTTGTGCATCCCGGACTGCCATCCTTTGGATAGAAGAAGATGAGTAAGTTTTGCTTCCCCACTACAGAATCAATATTAAAAGTATTGCCATACTGATCTTTCAGGGAGAAGGAAGGAATTCTGCTGCCTACACCTATTCTGTTGTTGGAAGAATCTGATTCTTTTGTCTGTGTAAAGCCACTGGAATCAAAATAAAACAGTGCCAAAAGCAGATAAAGTATAATGTAGGTTCTATAGTAATTCCTTACTTTTTTATATTTAGGATGATCAATGCATGCATCTCCTATAATTCCTCTCAGCTCATCAGTAAACACCGGTTTAAGATTAATAACCCAGCTGTCTGTCTGATACACAATTTTCCTGAACTTGCTACGATACGTTAGCAAAGGAATGGCTAAACCTATGAAAAGAACCAGCCATATATTATCTAAAAGCAGATTGATCATAACATTTAGTTTTAACAATTATACTTCTATCATTATAACAGCTGAAAGATTCATTTGTTTTTCAAATACATCTATTATTAAGTATTATAAAATAAAGTTTATCTCCCATTTTACTCATAAAAAATGTTAATTAAGGACATTTCAATTAACTTTATATATTGTTTTTTGTTTAAAATTTAAGTTACAAGATTTATTACTTAATCTTAAGAAAATAGAGTTAAATCATGATCATTTTTAACCAATTAATCCATAATGAATTATGAAAAAAGTAGTTTTATTTTTAGTCGCGGTAATGGTTGCCAGCGCTAATTATGCCCAAGGGCAAGAAAAAGCTTTAAAACAATATGGTTTCTGGGATAACTGGTTTATTCAAGGCCAATTTGGTGTACAACGTACATATAGTGAAAGTCACAAGTATGCTTCTTTTGGTGATAAAATTAGTCCGACGGCAGCACTTAATGTTGGAAAATTCTTTTCTCCGGAAGTTGGAGCTCGTTTACAACTTGGAGGATGGACTTCAGCTAACAATATCATCAACCATTCGTATAATGTAAAATACTACAATGCTAATGTTGATGCATTATTTAATATGACCAATATTTTTCTTCCATATAGGGAAAACAGAGTATTTAACTTGATCGGTATTTTAGGCGTTGGCTATGTACACGGTTTTAAAAACAGCAGCGAAAAGGTGAATAGAACGAACTTTGCTTCACCACGAGCAGGATTACAAACCGATTTCCGTGTAAATGAAAAATGGAGCTTAAACCTTGAAGCTAACGCCAACCTATTGCGTGATGATTTCAATGGACAGTATGGATATGGATGTCTATTTGATGGTACTTTAAATGTATTGGCCGGTGTCACTTTCCATTTTAGTAAAAGAGGTTTCGCAACAGTAGAACCTTCTGATCCTGCATTAATTCAATCATTAAATGATAAGATTAACGCCCAAAGATCTGAAATTGAATCACTGAATGATAATGTCAATAAACAAAAGGCTTTAATTGATGAATACAAAGCTTGCTGTGAAAAGAAACAAGCAGCTGTTGAACCAGCACCAGCAGAAAAAGAGAATCTGAATACTGCTGTTATTTTCCGCATTGGAAAAGCTAAGATTGATCCTAATCAAGAAGTCAACATTTATAATGCTGCACAATATCTGAAACAAAATCCAGATGCTAAGATCATTATTGCAAGCTACTGTGATAAAAAGACCGGTACTCCTTCCTTTAACCAAAGACTAAGCGAAAAGCGTTCTGCTGCTGTGGTTAAGGTTCTGAAAAAGAAATATGGTATTAACGAAAATAGATTTACTGTTGTGAATAATGGAGACAAGGTACAACCTTCTCCAGACAATAATCCATGGAACAGAGTGTCAATCATGACTTCTAAATAATACACATTATAAAACTTTGTGATAAAAGCTATCAGAAAATATTCTGATAGCTTTTTTTATTTTACCAATCTCAAAACAAGAGTTTGCACGAAATGTATAATTTAACTTTTAATAATGTATAATTTAAATAAGATAAAAGGCTATAAGATAAAATTAAGTTAAATATATCACAATTCTTAACAACTAGTATTACTTTTGCACCGCAATTTGAATTTCAGGAATTCAGATCGTAACTTAGAACAATAGGTAAAACAGATTTTTACATTCTTTTAATTAACAATTAAAGACATGAAAAAGGTACTTTTTTTATTAGCGGCAGCAACAATCGCTGGTGCTAATTATGCTCAGGCTCAGGAAAAAGCTTTAAAGCAGTATGGTTTCTGGGACAATTGGTTTATCCAAGGTCAGATTGGTGCACAACGCACTTACAGTGAAGAAAACAAGGTGTCTTCTTTTGGAGATAAGCTTAGTCCGAACGCTGCACTTGGAGTAGGAAAATTCTTCTCACCAGAGGTTGGTGCACGAGTTCAGTTTGGTGGTTGGACATCAAGCAATTACAATGGAAATGGAAAATACCATGTAAATTACCTGAATGGAAATGTTGATGCGTTATTCAACCTGACCAATGTTTTTCTTCCATACAAAGAAAACAGAGTATTTAACCTGATTGGTATTCTGGGTGCAGGATATGTACACGGATTCAAGAATACAGACCAAAATGTACATGCTACAAACATGGTTGCTCCTCGTGTAGGTTTACAGGCAGATTTCCGCGTATGCAGCGCATTGAGCCTTAACCTTGAAGCAAACGGTAACTTACTTCGTGATGATTTCAATGGACAAGTAGGATACGGTTGTGCTAACGATGGTACATTGAATGTTTTGGCAGGTATTACTTACCGCTTCAAACAAAGAGGCTTTGCTTCAGTTAACCCGGCCGATGAGACATTAATTCAATCTTTGAATGCTCAGATCAATGATCAAAGAGCAGAACTTGAAAAATGTCAGAACCACAACAAAAAGAATCAGGCACAAGCTCAACAAAATGTTGCTAAAGAAACTCCGGCATCAAATGCTTCACTTTACAGCGTAGTTGTTTTCCGCATCGGTAGTGCTAAGATTGGTCACAGTCAGGACATCAATATTTATACTGTAGCGCAGTATCTTAAACAAAATCCGGATGCTAAGATCACCGTTGCAAGCTACTGCGATAAAAAGACAGGTACTGCAAAATTCAATCAGAAGCTAAGCGAGAAACGTTCTGCTGCCGTAGTAAAGGTATTGAAGAATAAATACGGAATCAGCGAAAGCAGATTAAATGTAGTCAACAACGGAGACAAGCAACAACCTTTCTCTGAAAACAATTCATGGAACAGAGTCACAATTATGACTTCTAAATAGTAAAAAGCACAAATAAACTATGTACAGTTTAAGGGCTGCCGGATTTTGATTCCGACAGCCTTTTTTGTTTTCAAGCCACACTGCAACCAGGAAAGGCCTAAAGTCATGATGTAATTTAGTACAAATTCATGTAATATACTTCATACGTTTTGTCACACCATTTATTCGTTTTAAATTTGGAATACAATCAATACCACAAAACAAAGATGAAACGATTTGTAAAAACAGTACCAACACTTGTTGGATTATCTTTTATCATTCCTGCACATGCACAACAGGATAATAAACGTCCCAATATAATTTTCATTCTTGCCGATGATATGGGATACGGTGATCTTGCCTGTTACGGAAACAAAATAGTGAAGACTCCAAATATAGACAAGCTCGCAAGCGATGGAATAAGATTTACTAACTGCTATGCCGGATCAGCTATCAGCTCTCCTTCCAGATGTTCGCTTTTAACAGGGAAGCATACCGGACACACTACCATCCGTGATAATTTCTGTAAAGCAGGTGGTCTGCCGGGATTGAAAGGCACTACTCCTATCCGCCGTATGCATCTTTTGCCTAACGACACAACGATTGCTACTGTATTGGGTGCTGCAGGATACAGAACCTGTCTGGTGAACAAATGGCATCAGGACGGATTTAACCCGGGAGCCGGACCGTTGGACAGAGGTTTCGATGAATTCTATGGCTGGCTTATCAGTACAGAGAATTCGAACACTCCTTACTACTATCCTGCCCTGCGCTTTTATAACAGAGACTTGAGGGTTATTCCGGAGAATGAAAATAACAAGAAAGGCATACACGACAGCGATCTTTCTGTCAACGAATCCATTGATTTCATTGGAAGAAACAAGAATAATCCGTTCTTCCTGTACCTTGCATTCGATGTTCCTCACGAACCATACTTCATCAATAGCATAGAGCCTTATTCATCAATGCCTCTTTCCGAGACAGCAAAACTCTATGCAGCGTTGATTACTCACACAGATGAAGCTATAGGTCGCTTACTGGAGTATCTGGATAAGAATAACCTCAGAGACAATACCGTTATCATCTTTGCATCCGACAACGGTGGAGCTGTGCAGGCTCCGTTACAGGAACTGAACTGTAACGCAGGATTCAGAGGTCGTAAGGGTATCTTGTATGAAGGCGGTATTAAAGTGCCTTTCATTGTAAACTATCGCAATCACATTAAAGGCGGACAGACAAAGAAGAACATTATCTATTTCCCCGATGTGATGCCAACACTTGCCGATTATGCCAATGCAAAAACTCCTCAGAAGATTGATGGAATAAGCATCAAGCCTTTACTTTCAGGAAAGGAACAGAATACCGACAATCGCGTTCTTTACTGGGAATTCCCCGGCAATCAGGTTGCAGTGCGTAAAGGTGAATGGAAAGCAGTTTCAGTCAACAAGAACAGCAAACTGGAATTGTATAACATAACAAAAGACCCATACGAACAGGTCAACGTTGCCGATAAGCATCCAGAGATTATGACTGAAATGGAAAAAGAAATAAAGAAGGCTCATGTGCCTTCGCCTAACTGGCCTATAAAAGGAGAATAAGATTTTTTCTTTCAATGATAGCCTTGTAATGCTTCTGTGGCGTTACAAGGCTTTTTTATCAATGGGCTATCCTTGCATACCAAGCAGAAGTAACTTCGAATATCGGCCTTTCATTATCATATTTGCAAGCATTGAACAAATAAGAAGGATAAGTACAGAGAGAAAAGGACTGACCAGATTCACAATCAGAGAATCAAAGCTTAGGGAGAGAGCAAAGAAAAAGACTTCGAATATTACAGTCTGTATAAGATAGATTCCCAATGTATGCTTTCCCATCTCACACAGCTTATCTGTGATCTTATTATTCTCAAACCGATGGTATAGGTAGCGCAAAGAAAAGATTGCAAGCAGACTGCCAACCGCACCGATAAAGAGGCGATATAGCATGATAAGGAAAGACCCTACAGAAAAACTGACAGGATTGTATGACAGTATCTCAATCGGAGATTTATAGATTGTATATTTACTGTTCCAGAATACAAACAAAAGCATAAATGCTACGAAAGATATCTTCCACAAAAGGTTTCCTTTACCATCTATCCAGGCAATATACTTCTTCAGATAAAAACCTATCCAGAAGAAAGGCAACAGGAAGTTGATTGCTGCGTATGTAGCAAAAGGTATCACACACACAGCAATGCAAGAGATGATGCAGGCAGCCAGTTCGTTCCTGAATAGTTTAATGCTGAGATAGGTAATTATATAACAGAAAAACAGACTCTTCAGGAACCAGAAGCTATTAAGCAGTCCGTGAAGATCATATTTCAATGTAAGCTCTTTATTGATTATGGAATACAGAGCACTATTCAACAGGCAAAGTATCAGGTACCAGCACAGCGAAGGCAGAAGCAATTGAATGGTTTTCTTCTTAATAAAGCTACCAAACGAAAGCTTAAGGGAAGATGAGAAAAAGAATCCGCTCACAACCATAAACAGCGGCACATGAAAGGAATAAATAAACTTCCAGATAATATTCTGCCATGGATTGGCACCAATATACTGAATGGAGTGTCCAAGAATGACAAAATATATGGCAAAAAACTTTATCAGATCTAAATATTTAATTCTACTTCCCATCTATACCTTTCTGGTTGTTGTTTCTATTGATTTTATATTCTTCTTTACCGCAAAACCGGAATGGCATTGACCGCAAAATGATTTTACTGCAAATTTAATCAAACTTTGCTATAATCCGTTATATCGAAAAAAATCATTGGTGAATGGGTTCAATTTTATTGGAGAATAAATAAAATCCATTCACCAATAAACCGGCAACTATTCCTCAATGGATTTTTAATGAAATTCATATAAAGAAATTCATCTTCAGATAAACTATTTTCATTATGCCTTGTTTTAATTCTAGAGATTAAAGGTGTTTATAATCAATTACTTGACAAGAATATTATTATTCTGATACGATAAAAAGAACTGTTTATCATTAATTCCGGATAATATGAAAATAAGTACCGTCTCTAAATATATAACCTTCATTTTCTTCCTCCTTTTTAACTTGGAATTAGAAGCTCAGGAAGCTACCTCGGATACAATCAAGGTAAAAGCCGGAAAGCTCAGCGAACTTCTCGGAAGCAAGAAAGATGTACTTAAAAGTCTGACACTGAAAGGAGAAATAAACGGAACAGACATCACCACAATACGCAGCATGGCTAAGCTATCCATCCTTAATCTGACGGATGTGAAAATTGTGAAAGGAGGTACATTTATCAGCTCCATCTACAATGAAAACATAGAATATGACAACAATGAAGTACCGGAAGAGATGTTCTACGGAAAGGACAATCTGAGCATCGTAATCTTACCGGAAAACACTGTAGCCATAGGGGTAAAAGCCTTCTCGGACTGCACAAAGCTCACTTCAATAATAATACCGGATGGCACAAGAACAATAGGTACTAACGCATTTATAAGCTGCACGGGGCTGTCTTCCGTTACTATACCCGGCACAATGACTATGATAGACTATGCAGCATTTCAGGAATGCACATCACTTTCAAAGATATATTGCAAAGGCGTATTGCCTCCCAAGATAACTCCTTATACATTCTTCGGAGTTAATAAGAACAACTGCAAGGTTCATATTCCCAAAGGAGCATTAGCCGCTTACCAGGGAGCAACAGGCTGGAGCGAATTCAAAAACATGATTGAAGAATAAACGCTCAGCCTCATCTGCATCCATCTGCCATTATTTCTTTATCCGGTAACAGATAAGAGTATCTATCGGGTTGCCATTCAATGTGGTTATCTGAACAAACATATTAGGCCTTTTAAACTCAAACTTCGTCTTCAGCTTTGCTTGCTCAGGGTCAGAGGAATCTTTGAAAGGAACTGCCTCACATATCTTCTTTGACGTGAATCGTGATACAAAAACCATAGGGTGTGAGCCTTTATAAATCTCGGTTTCAACAAATGAATCGGTGCTTTTATCGTATACATTTATCACTTTGGCCTCCAAAACCGTTCTCTTCTTTACCATAACCTTGAAACTGCCTTCTATTTTGCGATCAGAGTATTTTCCGGTCCACACAAAAGTACTGTCCTTACTCAGCTTGCCCTTCCACGTTCCGGCAAACTGCCTGAATAGTTTTATCTGATTAAGGTCTCTTTTCTTATTATCATTTATAGTCTTCTCTACCGTTGACTCTACACCATACACAATCTGCCATCTTATATCAATTTGTTTAAATACAAAGAGTATAACACCTTGATCAACGAGAATATAATGCCCGTCCTTATAGTCTGTCCGGCTCTTTATCTTTGCTGTGTACAGCACTGTTGAATTATCGAAAACCTCATACTTTTCATCCAGAATATTAAACTTCTGTCCTTTCTGAGTCTTAAACATAGGTTTGAATATAGAAATGCAGTCCTCATAAGTTAATACGTTGCCATTATAGATGTATCTGAATTCGGGAGAATAGTTCATAGTCTTCATCACCAGATTAAAATCGGTCTGCTCACAGCCTACAAAGAACATATTCACAATTTTCTTCACCTCTTTCTTTATTATACCTTTTTCGGCTTCGGACACAGGTTTATCCTTGCTTGTGCATGATAATAAAGTAGTAATAAGAAATATCCAAAAAAGAAGTTTTGTTTTCATAGTCTCACAATTATTCTGGTTTGTATATAATAAAGAAAGAATTCTCATAGCAATGTTTCAATATCAGAATCTTTCCACTTTAACAAACAGAATGCTCTGTTGGTTTTATCTATTTGCCTAATAATGCAGCCCATAGAAGCATAAAACATAAAAAAAGGCTCCTTTTACAGAGCCTTTCAATATTTGTATGAGTATAATAACTGTTTGGATGCCTATTTAGTTACACCAGTAATAAACTCTCCTATCAATTCAAGAGCTTTGGGAGAGAAAGTCTGCTCAATAGTTGCATACTCAGAGCTCATTCCGGTTTTACATTCCTGAAACATGTGATTCACCCCCTCTACACTCGTAGTGTGGAAATTCTTATTTCCTGCTTTTTGCAACGCCTTATTTATTGCAGGCAGATTGATATCTGCCTTAACCTGTCTGTCTTTTGTACCGTTCAAAGCCAGAACTGGACAATGTACCTTAGAGAGATACGTCACAGGGTCTAAGCTAAGAAAATAGCGAAACCATGGATCCATAAATTGTTTAATCATTCCATTTATATAATTCTGCTGATGCTCTGCCGGAACTTTCTGATAAGCAAACACACTATCTTTGTTGTCTTTTAAATACTTCTCTAACTCTGCACGAGCTGATTCTCCAGGATACTGAGACAGAATCTTAAAGCAATCAGCAGGAACCTTTACCATTTTCTCTTTATCTGCTTCAGGGAAAGAATCACCAGCCAAATCCTTACTTTGCTGAATTATTATCTTATCTCCCGTAACACCCGGTCCGGCAAGCAATACAATAAAAGAGATGTTCTTATCGGCAGAAGCAACTATCGGAGCTATTATACCTCCCTCACTATGCCCTATCAACCCAATCTTCTTTTTATTGATGTCTGTTCTGCTCTCCAGGTAATTCACAGCAGCCTGTACATCAGTGGAAAAATCTATAGTTGTAGCTCCCTGGAATACACCACCGGATTTTCCTGTTCCTCTGTCATCAAAACGTAAAACAGCTATGCCATGTCGGGTAAGATAATCAGCAATAACAAGAAACGGTTTATGCCCGAAGATCTCTTCATCACGATTTTCTGGGCCACTCCCTGTAATAAGCACCACAGCCGGATATTTCCCCTTTTCTTTGGGATAAGTAAGCGTCCCCGCGAAGGTTATCCCTGCCTTTGTGTTCTTGAAAGTCACCTCCTCGGCTTCGTACGGATAAGGAGCCTTCGGTTCCTGCGGGCGGTTTACCACTATTTCCCCAGCTTCAAGGTCGAGCGGTAAAGTCAGTCCGGCTTGCTTAAACGTACCTTTTATAGCTTTTCCATCCCACTTACCGGAATAGTCAATCATCATTGAGGTTATCTGCGCATTAACAAGCGAGTCTTTAAAGGAAACGCTGGTAAGAGGTATTCCTTTTACTGATTGATCCGGACTATCCAAAGTACCTTTATACACCCCGTTATCGTTTTTAAAATGAAAAACCAGATGCAATTTTGTTCCCTGAACGTTTAGTGCCCCATTCCAGTTGCCAACAATATCCTGAGCGGATATGCCTAAAGAGCAAAATATAAATAAGAACAAATAAATACCTTTTCTCATATAAGTAGGTTTTATAAATTAATTGGATACGAAGATAGAACAAAGAATAAAAAAAGAATCATTTTTACAAAAAAAATATTCTCATATTTCATCAAGACATCTCCCTTTTCACATTAGGGAAATTCCTATAAAAGATTGGGAATAATCTCTGCACAGGATATTTTCTTCGCTCTATATTTGTTGCATAACAAAGGAACTAAATTATTAATCACTAAAACGAGAAGTTATGAAGAAGATCATTTTATCATTAGTTGCCATCATGATGGTATCAATGAGCTCAGTTGCTATGGCAGGAAACGGAAACGGCAAACACCATAAAGGTTGCAGAACAGAAGTTGTTGTAAGATATGAAAACGGAAGAGATTGCGATCGTCACGATTACTACAGAGATAACAGAGACTGTGACCGCTATGCATACAGAGATAACAGAAGATATGATAACTACAGAGATCTGCGCGATGAAAGATACAGAGAAGCGAGATACAGAGAAGATCAATGCAGAGGAGACAGATACGAATACAGACGCCATCATCACGATGACGGTGCTAAGGTAGCCGGAGCAATCTTAGGCGCTGCAGGTCTTATCCTTCTAGCAACTCATTAATATTTTTCTAGACTAAACTACAACTAAACCTTGTGCGGCAAACAATATATGGTCCTCATATAGTTTGCCGCATTTTTTGTGTCTGTAACCGAGCAGAGCAATAGAATGAAGTGAGAAGTCTGGTCTTTATTTCCAGAAAGAGAAGAAGTGATGAACCGGACCATGCCCCTTTCCTATCTCATAATCGGCGCCATGCAATATGGCCTGAGTCATATATTCCTTTGCCTTTTTCACGGAATCATCCAGAGAGAAGCCATGAGCCAGAAAAGAAGCCACGGCAGAGGATAATGTGCATCCCGTTCCGTGTGTATTTCGCGATGCTATTCTCAATGCTTTTAGTTCAAGAATCTCTCTAGTCTCTGCATTGTAAAAGATATCAGTCAACTCGTTATCGGATAGATGCCCCGCTTTTAGTAGCACCGATACCTTATTGTTGAACGAAAGACTCTTTATCACCGCCAGCATATCTTCCTTGCTTCCTATTTTCTGTCCGGATAAAACCTCAGCTTCGGGGATATTCGGAGTGATGATTCTTGTTAGCGGAATTAATTCATTCTGCAAAGTACGGACAGCTTCCTGCTTTAGCAAATCATTACCGGCTGTTGCAACCATCACCGGATCGAGCACAATGTTACGGATATCATAGGGAGCTAACGCTTCCTTTACCGCCAATATCAGTTCTGAAGAGTGAAGCATACCTATCTTCACGGCATCGGCACCAATATCACTGAGAACAGATTCTATTTGTCCTCTGACGAAAGAGGCAGGTACGGGATGTACTCCTTTCACCTCAAAAGTATTCTCGTCTACTATAGCCGTTATGGCCGACATGGCATAACATCCACATGCCGATATTGTTTTTATATCTGCCTGAATACCTGCTCCTCCGCTAGGATCACTTCCAGCAATGGTTAATACTCTCTTATATTGTTTCGACATACTTTTAAGGTTCAGATTTCTTTCATCATCCATATTCCACAGTAGCAATGCCCACTGTTTCCCAATGGAGCATCAAGGTACGAAAATCCCATTCTCTCATACAAGCTAACTGCTCCGCTTAGCTCGTCCATACTTTCCAGATATACTTTAGAGTAGCCGGATTCTTTGGCATAACTCAGGCATTTGTCTATTAGCTGCCGGCCAATACCCTTCCCTCTTGTTTCGGGAAGCAGATAGAGTTTCACCAGCTCTGCAGTATCGGGTGGTAAACCCTTTGTGGGATATATACCTCCGCCACCAAGGACTTTATTGTTTTCCTCATCCCAAACCACAAAGTATGTACTTTTTTCAGTTTTGAAGATTTCACTTAAATAGTTTATCTCATCATCATAATAGACTGTACCGGGATGATTGGCACCAAACTCTTCCAATGTTCTGCGGATAATATTTGCCAAGGCTTTATTATCCTCTTCCTTAATATTTCTGATTACCATAAAACTACACCATCTGATTGATTATAAATAAGAAATAGCCAATAGAAATAGCTATTAAATTACCGCAAAAGTAGTCGATTTATTTTTAGATTATCACTATTCTGAGCAATTCTTAAAATAAAAATAACACAAAACAGTAGGATTATTCATTCTTTTTTTAGTTACTTTGCAGCTGTAAAGACAAAGGGGTGCCCCATTGAGGGCTGAGATTATACCCGTTGAACCTGATGCAGTTAGTACTGCCGTAGGAATTGTTGCAAAGCTTATTTTTCTTTCCTCACCGCACGCTTTTGTATTTACGCATTTACTTATTCTTAATTAAAAATGCAAATATGAAAGTTCAAGTAAACAACAAGGAGACAGAGCTTCAATCGCAGTCTTCAATCAAGCAAATGACTTTATCAATGGAACTCCCCTCGGCGGGCGTGGCAATTGCCGTGAACAACAAGATGGTTCCCCGCACGGAATGGGATCAGTTTATTCTGAATGAAAATGATCAGATTGTGATAATCAAAGCTGCTTGTGGAGGATGAACGCCATGAATCTCCAGTTTATCACTCATTTCACTGAGAGATATTCTTATTTTGAATCTGCAAAACTGGCTCTTGAAGGCGGTTGCCGATGGATTCAGCTACGCATGAAGGATGTACCCAAAGAGGTTGTTGAGGCAGAAGCCGTCCGTGTAATGAAATTATGCAAGGAATACGGGGCAACTTTTATTATTGACGATCATGTAGGACTGGTGAAGAAACTCGGTGCCGATGGAGTGCATTTGGGCAAGAACGATATGCCAATAGCGGAAGCCAGATGCTTCCTAGGAAAAGACTTCATTATTGGCGGCACAGCCAATACGTTTGATGATGTATGCATGCACGTGAATTCGGGAGCCGATTACATTGGGATGGGCCCTTTCAGGTACACAACCACCAAAAAGAACCTTAGTCCGGTACTGGGATTAGAGGGATACAATGAGATACTTGCTAAAATGAAAGCAAAAGGAATTGATATTCCTGTAGTAGCTATCGGAGGAATCACTATGAACGACATCAAAGATGTGATGCGAACAGGTGTATCCGGCATTGCACTTTCGAGCACAATTCTTAGAGCAAACAGTCCTGTAGACGAAACTCGCTGGATTATCAATAAAATAAATTATGAACTAAAATTTTCCAACAAAAATTACTGATTCAGATTATCGATAATCTACTAAAAACAAACCACTTATTTAAGAAGCTTATGGATATAGCCGAGAGACTAATCATAATGTTTCAAGCAAAACAATAACAATTTTAAAAAAATTAAAATGGAAAAATTAATAATTGCAGGAAGAGAATTCAGTTCCCGCCTGTTTCTGGGAACAGGAAAATTCAATTCTAACCAGGTAATGGAAGAAGCTATCTTGGCTTCTAAAAGTGAAATGGTTACTGTAGCCATGAAACGTATTGACCTGGATAATCAGGAAGATGATATGCTGAACCACATAAAGCACCCTAATATTCAGCTATTGCCAAACACATCGGGCGTTAGAAATGCAGAGGAAGCTGTATTCGCAGCTCAGATGGCTCGTGAGGCATTCGGAACAAACTGGCTGAAGCTGGAGATACATCCTGACCCACGTTATTTATTGCCTGATTCTGTGGAAACACTCAAGGCTACCGATGAGCTTGTGAAGCTAGGTTTTGTGGTGTTACCTTATTGTCAGGCAGACCCAGTGCTATGCAAGCAACTTGAAGAGGCCGGTGCTGCAACTGTTATGCCGTTGGGTGCTCCTATCGGTACCAATAAAGGGCTACAGACCAAGGACTTTATCCGCATTATTATAGAACAAGCCGGAATTCCTGTAGTTGTAGACGCAGGTATTGGCGCACCTAGTCATGCCGCTGAGGCTATGGAAATGGGTGCTTCGGCAGTGCTTGTGAATACCGCAGTAGCGGTTGCCGGTAATCCGGTGGAGATGGCCAAGGCATTCAAGCTGGCAGTAGAAGCCGGACGAATGGCATACGAAGCGCAACTGGCTGCGACAGGCATTATAGCACAGGCAAGCAGTCCGCTAACCAGCTTTTTAAATGTATAATAACGCAAGATTCCCAATTATGAAAAGTGAAATAACAAGAACTCCTTTCCCTAATTCCGAAAAAATATACGTGGATGGTGTAATTCATCCTATTAAGGTTGCCATGCGCAAAGTAAAACTTACCGATACTGTGAAAATAGTAAACGGTGAAAGGGTTTTCCATAAGAATGACGACGTGGTGATTTACGATACCAGTGGCCCGTTTACTGATCCTTCCGTACATATAGATCTGCGAAAAGGGTTACCAAGATTGCGTGAATCGTGGCTTAAAGAGCGTGGAGATCTGGAACAGCTAACAGAAATAACTTCTGAATATGGCAGAATGCGCCGTGCGGACAAAAGTCTGGACGCTTTGCGATTCGAGCATATTGCTTTACCTTACAGAGCAAAAGCAGGGGTACCAATTTCTCAGATGCATTATGCCAAACAAGGCATCATTACTCCGGAAATGGAATACGTATCTATCCGCGAGAATCAGAATAACGAATCATTAGGTATAGAATCGCACATCACACCTGAGTTTGTTTGCCAGGAGATTGCCGAAGGACGTGCCGTAATTCCGGCAAACATCAACCATCCTGAAGCTGAACCTATGATTATCGGGAAGAATTTTCTTGTGAAGATAAACACAAACATAGGAAACTCTGCCACATCTTCGGGCATTGAAGAGGAAGTGGAAAAGGCTGTATGGTCTTGTCGCTGGGGCGGAGACACATTGATGGACCTTTCTACGGGAGCAAACATTCACGAAACCCGCGAATGGATTGTGCGCAACTGCCCCGTTCCGGTGGGTACTGTGCCTATTTATCAGGCATTGGAAAAGGTCGATGGCAAGGTGGAAGACCTTACCTGGGAGATCTACAAGGATACGCTGATTGAGCAATGCGAACAAGGGGTGGATTACTTTACTATCCATGCCGGAATAAGGCTGCACAATGTACATTTGTCACAGAAGCGCCTTACGGGAATCGTGTCTCGTGGTGGTTCCATCATGTCAAAATGGTGCCTCGTTCACAATCAGGAGAGCTTCCTTTATGATCATTTCGATGAAATTTGTGAGATTCTTGCTCAGTATGACGTGGCGGTTTCTCTGGGCGACGGGCTTCGTCCGGGGAGGATTCACGATGCCAAAGATGAGGCTCAGGTTGGCGAGGTGGGGAAA
>Ga0183100_1000649_pt1 | contig 24005 bp, 35 predicted proteins | sample Biomet2_FD_127789 | JGI IMG/M metagenome (GOLD analysis project Ga0183100, IMG submission 127789) | Microbial communities from bioreactor (seeded with anoxic lake sediment) at LBNL, California, USA - Biofuel metagenome 2 | ecosystem: Engineered > Bioreactor > Anaerobic > Unclassified ...
ACACAGGGGGCTGCAGTTCATCGCGACTAGAACGGACAACTCGGGATAGTTGACTATTAACTATCTGTGAGGCAGCTATGGATGGAATTTGTATTACTGGTTACGGCGGGAAATACACAATATTCCCGGATGGAAATGTTGTTCGGAACCCGAGCAAATATCGAAAAACAACCATGACGCTAAAGCCAAAAAAAGGAAGATACCTACGCGTTGCTTTGTACGGAGCATCTGGAAGGCGTGAGTTTTCAATCCACAGGCTTGTCGCAATGCATTTTGTCCCAAACCCACTCAATCTTCCATGGGTTAATCACATTGACGGGAATACGCACAACAACAGGGCGAGCAATTTGGAATGGGTGACGCCATCTGAAAACGAGATTCACTCAATCGCGGTTCTGGGCAGGGTTCGGAATACCCAAAAGCAAAGAAGCGCCGCATCACTTTGCGGAAAGAACAAGCGGAAGCTATCCATGGAAGACGCTGAACATGTTCGACAACTATCGCGCACAGAGCCGAGAAAGTTGTTGGCAAAACGATTCGGAGTATCCCTGAGCGTTATTGATTGTATCGTAACTGGAAAGCGCTACAAGCAGAAAGAAGAGATGCAAATATGAATTTGACCGCCGAGAACTATTTTTCGCAGGAAGCCAACCGCGCCTATTTCAGCGTAAGCCAATTCAAGTCATTCCTGGATTGTGAGGCTATGGCTCTGGCTGAAATCAGCGGCGAGTACCGGCGCGAAGAAACCACGTCGCTGCTGGTTGGTAGCTACGTGGATGCGCATTTCAGCCGGACGCTTGACCTGTTTCGGGCACAGCACCCCGCCCTGTACACACAAAAAGGTACGCTCAAGAGCGAGTTCCAGCAGGCCGAGGAGATCATTGCCCGAATTGAGCGCGATCATCTCGCCTCGCTGCTGCTGGAAGGGGACAAGCAAACGATTCTGACGGGAGAGATCGAGGGCGTTCCGTTCAAGTGCAAGCCGGATATTTTACTAAGCCCCGTCCAGTGCGCCGCGATCGCCGCAGAGTTCCCCGACATGAGCGAGCTAATGCTATCAGGCGGGGCGATTGTCGACATGAAAATCATGCGCGACTTCCAACCCCTGTACCGCGATGGCGAGGGGAAACTGAATTTCATCGACTTTTGGAAATACGATTTGCAGTTGGCCTATTACCAGCGTTTGGTTGCCCAACATAACGGCGGTGAGCTTTTCCCGTGCTACATCCTTGCGGCGACCAAGGAAAAAGTTCCGGACATTGGACTTTTCCGGCTCCCCCAATCGCAACTGGATACGGCCTATGAAATCTATACCGAGCGACTGCCCCGTGCCGTTGCGGTAAAAAACGGCTCCGAGCTGCCCGAACGGTGCGATGAATGCGATTACTGCAAGCAAACCAAAGTGCTCACCTGTGGGCAGTATTTGGGGGACTGGGCGTAATGCAGAAGGTTGTGCAGGTGGACACGCGCGAGCAAAAAAACCACGTCACGCGCTACCTGAACGCCCGCAACATCCCCAACGTGCGCTGTAAAGTTTACGTTGGGGATTATACCCTGCTAGGCGATCAGAGCGTTTGCGTCGACCGCAAACAGCACTTGCAAGAGGTTTGCGGCAATCTATGCCAACAGCATGTAAGGTTCCGCGCCGAACTGGAGCGGGCAAGGGCGGCTGGAATCAAAATGGTAATCCTGATCGAACACGGCGGCGAGATCAAAACGCTTGCAGACGTTCGCGGCTGGGAGAACCCGCGCCTGAAAACCTCGCCACTGGCAATGTCGGGCGAGGCGATGCACAAGCGCATGGTAACAATTCAAAACAAATATGGCGTTGAGTGGATGTTTTGCCGGAAAACTGAAACCGGGGCTAAAATCTGTGAACTGCTTGGGATTGAAACACAGGAGGGATGAAATACGAACAAACTTACGATTATAGGCAATTTGGTTCGTGACCCGGAAACCAGAACCGTACAATCAGGAAATACGGTGTGTACGTTCACGGTTGCCGTAAATCGCCGAAAAGTATCGCAAAACCCGAACCAGCCCGAAGCCGACTTCTTCAAGGTTTCTGCTTGGGATAAGCTTGGTGAGAACTGCCAGAAATACCTAGCCAAAGGCCGAAAGGTTGCGGTTATTGGCGCGGTATCGGTCAGCAGTTACGAGGCCAAAGACGGAACCGGGAAACGTTTCTCGCTGGACATTCGCGCCGAGGATGTTGAGTTCCTGTCTGCAAAATCTGATGCGGCGGCACCGACTTACAGCGACGCGAAGGAGCCAAGCGCGGCAGATGGGTTCACCGAGGTTGCCGACGATGACTTGCCGTTTTGAGGATAGCGTATGACCCGCAAAGCTGACGCGATCAAGGAGCGCGTGACAGTCAGACAGGCCGCAGAAATGTACGGACTTCCGTTCGACCGGGCGGGGTGGGCGAAATGCCCACTCCACTCCGACCGCCGTCCCAGCCTTATGCTGTATGACGGGGCGCGGGGTTGGCACTGTTTTCAGTGCGGGGCGGGTGGTAGCGTGATTGATCTGGTGATGGCGCTCAAAAACATCGCTTGCGACCAGGCTATGGTGCGGCTGGATTCTGACTTTAACCTTGGCATTGTTGGACGCAAACCAACACCTTACCAGCGAGCGCTAGAAGCCCATCAGGAGCGGCAACGCCGGGAACGTGCGCGGCTGGATGCAATCAATCAGGAACGCGCAGAAGCGGAATATGACGCGGCATTCCGCTGGTGGCTGGTGCTGCGGCGCACAATCGACCAATTCCGACCGCGCGACCCGGCGCAGGATTTTAACCCGCTGTGGGCATACGCTCAACAGCACATCAACGCGGCATACGATACAGTTTGCCGCACAGAGGATCGGGTGAAAATGTGGAAGAACCAAGCAAATCAAACGTCCGCAACCTTGTGCCCGAATGGGAACATGACGACTTCCTGACGAACGCCCCACTGGAATGGCTGTATGCGTTTCACAGCGACCCGGTCAAGCAGCGGCAAATGCTTGTGCTGGTGACGGAAAAAGCCGCATCCGTTGGCATCAAATCGTTTCGCGCCATATGGACGGACTACCTGAAACAACTTCGGGCGACACGGGAAGACCCGGAGGATCACGTTACGCAGTTTGAGGGGCAGCCGATCGAACTATCGTGCGGCATATACGCCTGTTCCGATCTAGGGATATACGGCGTAAATAACTACGGCACTGTCGACGTTTGCACCCACCCAATCATGCCGGTACGTAGGCTGATTAACATCGATACGGGCGAGGTCAAGCAGGAAATCGCATACAGGCGCGGCAAGCGGTGGCGAACGGTTATCTTCGACAAACAGACCCTATCCAGCGCACAGAAGATTGTCGGCCTGTCCTCCTACGGCATCGGCGTAGACAGCGAGAACGCAAAGGATATGGTGCGCTACTTGTCGGCAATGGAGAATCTGAACTATGACCAGCTACCGGAAGCGTCCAGCGTTGGGCGGCTAGGCTGGGTGGAGGGACACGGATTCAGCCCATACGTGGATAACCTGGTCTTTGATGGCGACGATAAATATCGGCACATGTTTAACAGCGTTTGCGCTCACGGCAAACTGGATGCGTGGATGGATGTTGCCAAGGCGGTTCGGGCGGGAAACAGTATTGTTGCCCGGTGCATGTTGGCGGCAAGCTTCGCCAGTGTACTGGTCGCCCCGATGGACGCGCTGCCCTTCATGGTGCATGTTTGGGGCGGTGCGGGCGCAGGAAAAACCGTCGGCCTGATGCTTGCAGCCAGCGTGTGGGCGGCTCCAAGCGTGGGCGACTACTGCAAGTCGTTCAACTCGACCGACGTTGCCAGCGAATTACAGGCGGCATTCTGTGGCAACCTGCCCTTGTGTCTGGATGAATTGCAGGTGCAGAAGGAACGCAAGGACTTTGACAAGTTGATTTACATGTTGTGCGAGGGCGTAGGGCGCAATCGTGGCGCAAAAACAGGCGGCTTGCAACGCACACCCACGTGGCGCAACTGTACGATCAGCACGGGCGAACAACCAATAACCAACGGCAACAGCGGAGCGGGCGCGGTCAATCGCGTGATCGACCTAAATTGCGGGGACGAAAAGCTGTTTGAGGATCCGCGTTCGGTCGTGGCAATTCTGACGCGCAATTATGGCCACGCGGGGAAAAAATTCGTTGCCGCACTGTCAGACGAAACTACGCTTGAAACGGTGCGCAACATCCAGCAGGCTATGTATGAGCAACTTTCCGGGAAATCGACAGACAAACAAGCTCTTGCCGCATCCCTGATTCTGACCGCCGATGCGGTTGCCGAAATGGTGCTGTTTGAAGATGGGAAATCCCTGACGGTTTCCGACATTCTCCCCTTTCTGACCACCAGCGCACAGGCCGACGCGAACCGACGGGCATATAACTGGCTGATGGACACGATAGCCAGCAATCCGGGACGGTTTCAGACGAACAATTTCAACGAGTACGTCGGGGAATGCTGGGGCGCGGTCAGCGAACAAGAAGGCCGGGCGTACATCATCAAGAGCGTGTTCGACCGGCTGATGGGCGATGCGGGGTATAGTGCGGAATCGTTCTTGAGTTGGGCAAAACGGCAGGGATTGCTCAAATTATCCGGTGGACATAACACGATTTTAAAGCGGATAAAGGCTTTGCCCGTTGCCATGCGATGCGTCGCGATCACGACCAATCAGGACGAGGAAGGCGGAACAATCGTTGACAATGATGTGTAATCTGGTCATTGTAACCGCCTGTAACCGCCTAAAATTGAATGCGGTTACTCTGAAATCCTTATGGCATAAGGTTTGTAACCGTGTAACCGCCTGTAACCGCCTTTTTGATACACATATATACTACGTGAAAATAAAACTGACGGAATCAATTTATTTTCTCTCGCGCGTAGAAACAAAAAATAGGCGGTTACAGCGGTTACAGCGGTTACAAGTCAATAAAGTAAAGGGTTTCGAAAACGGGCAAGCGGTTACAAAAGCGGTTACAGGCGGTTACAAAACGCGCAAAATCATGCGCGTAGAGACGGAAAGGACGGAATTGTATGACGCTTAACGAATACCAGTCACTTGCCCAGCGTACCAGCGGTAACGCGCTGCCGAGCAACAAGATCGAGAACGGTATCCTCGGTCTGTCCGGTGAAACTGGCGAGTGCGCAGACATCTACAAGAAATACATGTACCAAGGTCATGAGTTTGACCGCGAAGCGATGATAGCGGAATTGGGTGACGTGCTCTGGTACGTCTCGGAACTGGCTTCGGGGCTGGGCGCAACGCTGGAAGAAATCGCGGAGAGGAACATTGAAAAACTGTACAAACGGTACCCAGACGGGTTTGCGACCGAACGAAGCGTGAATAGGGAGGGTTGACGATGGAACATAACCAGATCACCAAGGAATGGATAGACCAGCAGCGGGAAAACATACAAAATGCCCATCGCCCGTTTTCTCCACAAAGGGAGACCGCAAGGGAGAGAATCATATTCTCCACCCACGAAACCAGCATTAACGCACTGGAAGACAGCCTGAAGCGAGAGGCCGATAAGGACACGGAGATTGCGCGGCTGAAACGCTCGCTATCTGCTTCAAGGGCGTTTGGATCAAGGCTTGAAAATATCATTGGGAAGCGCAGGAAGGCCATTCTGGTTGACGCGCTACATTTCACAAACGCCGAGAATATCCGCCTGACCGCCGAGCGGGACGCGGAGAAGAAGCGGGCGGATGTAGCAGAGCACAAAATCTATGAAATTGCACACACTGGTTTATGCGGGGTGTGCGAGCAAAGTTTTTCTGTTTGTGATGGTCATGCACAAGAATGTGGAGAAGGATGCCCGCTAGTAAGTCTATTCGTTTGTGGAAACGTTTACGGCGGGATCGATCCAGATGAACCGTGCGTTTCAACAATCGACGCGCCCACCGGCGCAGAAAGCGAGGGAGCAGAATGAGCAAGTGGAGAAAGAAGCCTGTCGTGATCGAGGCTTTTCTCTGGACGGGCGGCCCAGACCAAACGGAGGACCCTGAATGGGTTATTGACGCGATGCACGCGGGGATTGTATCGTTTGAAAGCGTTGGGACGAAAGACTGCACAATGCTGATTCACACACTTGAAGGCACTATGCGAGCGAACCAAGGCGATTATGTTATACGGGGTGTTAACAAGGAAATTTACCCATGCAAGCCGGACATATTCGAAAAGACCTATGAGAGGGCGGAAAGCGAGGGAGCCAGATGACTGAAATAGGGCAAGCCGCCAACAAGCTAGTTGACGCAGGGGTCGCAATGCTCCCGTTAGTTGGGATAATAACGACCGTCGCGTTTGCGGTCGTTGTGACAGTATTGCTTATCATGTTGCGGGTTGTGCATGACAGGCGCAGAAAGTGAGGCCGCCCATGTCGAATGACTTCATCAGCCGGGAAGCGTTGGATGAATTGATGTCAACAATTGAACTACCAGAAGAAAGATACAGAGGCGACGAGAGTAATCGTGATATGTTTTTCATGGGCATAAACGACGCATGGGAAGCCATTGATCGGTTACCTGCCGCTGACGTTTCTCCGGTAGTCCGATGCGGAGAGTGCATACATAGGGTCAACATGGAGCACAGCATGGATAACAAAGAGATTTGCTGTGGACGAATGGCAATGAGGGTTATGGCTCTGGATGATTATTGCAGCCACGGTGTGCGCATTGACGGAGGAAAACACCATGCCGAATGAGCTGAACCCGTGCGTGAAGTGCGGAGGGAAACCCTTCCGCGAAAATGGCTGTAAAGATGATCGTGAGAACGATTTTTGGACGATGGCAAGAGTTTATTTTTGTACGTGCGGGAAGTGCGGTAACTACGAGTATGGGTATACCCGTAAAGATTCCGACGCGGCATGGAACGCCGCCAACCCGAAGGAGAGTGCACCAAGTGAGTAAGCATGACGCTATAATTGTTGTCTTGTACGGATGGCTATTCCTGATTGCCATTATTGTAATTTGGAGGACAATGAAATGAGTGACGAACGCAAGCCGGTGATATGCCCGTGGTGCGGGTGGGAAATGGTTGCCAGAGAGGGGCAAGACATCTTTCATGGGAAGTATAGCGCATACGTGTGCGATGTGTGCGAAGCCGTTTCGCCGATTGCCTATTCGGAAGATGCCGCCTACGCCGCCGCAAACGCCACCCCGCCGAACAGGCCGATGGATTATAAAACGATCTACAACCTGACGGATAGAGAACCAGTGTGGAGAGTTGACAAGGATGATGATGTGATTGTGCTTGGTGGGTACAACGCATGGAGAAAATACGACGCTGTAAGATACTTGTACTTTGCCGCCAACCCATCACCCGCCGACATCGATGCGGCGAGAAAGGAGGGCGACGCATGAACGAGCAATTTCTAGCCGCAGCCGTTGTTGAACAAGCCGTCACAGATTGGAAATGGGCGATAGCTCCAACCAGCCCGCAAAAAAAAGACTTTATCGGGGCTGTGTGCGCGAAGCGAACACGGTTGAATGAACTGCGCAGGTTCTTAATGGGAAATAACGCGGATCTGTTTAGCGGCGGACAGGCAAAAGCCATCCTAGCCATGCTCGAGAAAGAATACATGGCCTCGAAAGGACGATTACAGATCGAGGCATACGAAAGGGGCGAGATCGGTTGAAACCACGCGAAACGCTTGAACTGTGTCGCTCTATGGCGCAGGAATGCGCGAAAATCGCGGAACTGATCGAGATAGCCGAGAAACGCATTCCAATGGGGCCTAGCGCGTCCGTGTCGGTCGCCTTGCGCGATACACCGCGCGGAGGGAATGACGCGACTACGGCGGCAATACAGCGCATTGACGGGCTGGAAGAATGGTATCGTCGCGATCATGCCGAATTGGTCATGCTGGTGGAGCAGGTGGAGGGTATCATCGCCGTATTGGAAGAATGGGCGCGGAAACTGATACGCTCGTACTACATCGACGGGAAAACGGATGCGGAGGTGGCGGTGCTGATGGGGTGGAACTTCCGGCAAACCGCGCAGAATAAACGTTCTGACGCGCTCGCTCTGATCGAATCAAACGCTTGACATTGCACCCCTTGACAGGTATAATGGTAGTGGTTAGAAGTGTACAAAATAAAAGGCGCTCTTGCTGTAAACAGCAGGGGCGCTTCTCAATGCAATCATTTACAGGAGGGCGACCATGAGCGCACGCGATCAACTGATAGAGCTGCGTAGCCTGCGCATACAGGCCGCCGCACACCATGCAGACGCATCCGAGTACCTTGCACGCGCCACGCATGGCACCAGCTCCAAACGCGCGACCGCCACGGGAGGCACGGGGCGTTGCCCCCTCACAGATTACGCAGAGCGGCACGCTAAGGCGCTTGGACAGTACCGGGATAGTGCGGCTAAGGCTAACGCGATATGGACGCGTGTACGGCCTTTGCTGACCGTCTACGATTATGACACGCAATGCGTGATCGAGCTGTATTACAACCAGGCGGCAGATATGCAGGACGTGGCAAGGGCGGTCAAACGGTCGCTTGTGGCGTGCGAACGGATGCAGGCGCATGTGTGCTTGACTATAAGGGCAGAAGAATAAAAGCAAGCTATAGCGGGGGTGGCGGTAGAGTGTGGCAGACTGGTTAGCGATTAAGGCGGAGTACATCTCCACCGGCATTAGCCTGCGCGATCTTGCTGAAAAACACGGTGTTTCATTTTCGTCTTTGGGGAAAAAGGCGATGCGTGAACGCTGGAAGGACGAACGCACGGAAACAGGCAACAAAGTGGCTACAAAAGTGAAACAAAAAATTGTTTCCGTTTCTGTTGCCAAGGAAGTAGACCGCCTGACCCGCTTGCTTGGAGTTGGTGACCTTCTGACGGATAAGCTCGAACAGTCGGCGAAGCAACTTGGAGCGTATACGATTCTCAAGCGCAAATGCGAGCACGTTATCGAGGACGATAACGGCGATCGGCGATTGGTAGAGGACACCGAGGAGATCGCGGTGCCGTGCGAAGCTGTTGTCAACGCGGCCGATGCAAAGCGCATTGCTTCCGCGCTGAAAGACCTACACGAAATTGCAAAAGGCAACGAACAGGGCGACGGGAAGGACACCGAGGATTTGACCCCGCTCGCATCTCTATTAGGTGAGCCGCATGAGTAAGACCGCTACCATCCGCTGGGGGGCATTTAGCGAGAAGCACCGACGTTACATCCACAACGCCAAAGATGCGCGAATGGCTGTTGCGGAGGGCGCTATCAGGTCGGGAAAGACTATTGACCACTGTATTCTGGCTGCTATGTACCTTGAACTTACGCCCGACAAATATCACCTTGCAACCGGCTCAACTATTGGCAACGCAAAACTCAACATAGGCGTGTGCAACGGCTTCGGGTTGGAGAACCTGTTCCGTGGGCGCTGTAAGTGGGGCAAGTACCGCGATAACGAGGCGCTTTTTTTATACACGCAAACAGGCGAAAAGGTTGTTGTGTTCGCCGGTGGCGGAAAGGCTGACAGTTACAAGCGCATATTGGGCAACTCTTACGGCTTATGGATTGCAACAGAGATCAACGAGCATTATGACAGCAACGACAGCCGTACCAGCTTTATCAAGGTCGCAATGGGGCGGCAGTTGGCGGCACAGAAGCCCTATACCCTGTGGGACTTGAACCCAAGCCCGCCGCAACACCCGATATACGCCCAGTACATTGACGAATACCTGCATAACTTTGTCGGCAAGTACGTTTACGAGCATTTCACGATCTTCGACAACGCCACAGTAAGCGAAGAACAGCGCAACGCTGAAATTGCGAAGCGCAAGCCCGGCAGCGCGTGGTATCGCCGTGACATATTAGGCGAAAGAGCCGTTGCGGAAGGGCTGATTTACTCACAGTTTGCGGATGAACCGAAAAACTATATTGTCACCCGCGACTGGCTGCAATCCCATCCGCTTCAAGCCGTTACAATCGGCGTTGACTTCGGCGGTATGGGTTCAGGCCACGCATTTTCATGCACGGGGTTTGAGCGCGGCTACAAGTCTCTTATCACGCTGGCCGAGTGGTACCACAACCCGAAAAAAACAGGCCGGACGCTTGACCCGCACCAGATCGAGGCGGCTTTCGTGGATTTCGCCCGGATGTGTGTGCAGGAATACGGAGCGCGAATAGCCTACTGCGACAGCGCGGAAACGGCGATGATGCAAGGGCTGCGCAATGCCGTTGTGCGTGAGCACATTCCCGTTGTTGTTGAGAACGCTCGCAAGGGTGCGATCAACGACCGCATTCGCTTTCTGTGCCGTATGATGGCGGCTGGGAGGTATCACATCATGGACGGTTGCAAGCACACCATAGAAGCGTTAAGCACCGCTGTATGGGACGCAAAACACACCACCGAGGACGTGCGCCTTGACGATGGTACAACCAACATTGACAGCCTGGACGCGACCGAATACAGCTTTGAACCATTCATAGAGGGCATGACCTACGGAGGGCAGGGGAGGGTGAACACTTGAACGGTGACAACGGCAACATGATTGAGAAGTGGCTAGAAAAGCAGGGCTATCGGCTGATTGACAAGGATTTTCGGCAGTACATCCAAGCCGCCCGCGAATGGTTTGAGGGGCATTGTCCCGACTTTCATGATTACAAGGTGCGCGTCCAGAAAGTGCAAAGGCAGCTCAAACGCTATTCGCTGGGCGCGGCAAAGATGGTTTGCGAGGATTACGCCACGCTGTTGCTTAATGAAAAGGTGCAGATCAACGCGGACGGGTTTACCGCCCTGCCAGATTTGCTGCGCGACAACCGTTTTTTCGAGCGCGGCAATCGCCTGATTGAATGGGCTTTCGCGCTTGGTACTGGCGCAATGGTGGAGTTCCTGGACGAGGACGGCTCCCCCACCATTGATTACATCCGTGGCGACCTGATTTATCCTTTGAACTGGGATGGCGATAACATCACCGAGTGCGCCTTTGGTTCCCGGCGCGTACTGGGAGCCAAAAAGGACGCGGGCGAGGGCTATTACGTGCAGGTGCATGAGCGGAGGGGCGGCATGTACTACATCCGCAACGTGTGGCTGGACGCGGAGGGCAAGGAAATGGCAACCCCGGAAGGTGTGGAGCCTGAAAGCGGGCCGTTCCCCGTCCCCCTGTTTCAGATCATCCGGCCTAACACGGTCAACAGCAAAGACCCTGACAGCCCTATGGGCATGAGTATCTACGGCGCGGCTATCGACCAGCTCAAGGCGGTTGACTTGGTTTACGACAGCTATGTAAACGAGTTCCAGCTCGGCAAGAAGCGGCTCATGGTACCTATGTCGTTCACTCAACAGGCGATGCAGGACGATGGCACTTATTCCCCCATCTTCGACCCAAACGACCTGATTTACAACGTGTATCAGGTTGGGGACAACTCTACGGATAAGTTGCAGCCGGTCGACATGGAACTGCGCGCCGAAGCGCATGAGCAGGGCTTACAGCGCATGATCGACCTGCTGTCCAAGCGTTGCGGGCTGGGCACTGGACGCTTCAAGTTCGACCGTGGTGCGGCTCAAACGGCGACGCAGGTCATCAGTGAGGATTCCGACCTGTACCAGAGCGTAAAGCGTCATGAAAAGCCGCTGGAACGCGCCATTATTGGCATGGTTCGGGCGTTGTCTGCATTGTCAGGTGGAAATCCGAATCTTGACGTGACGGTAGAATTTGACGATTCCATTTTCGAGGACACGGGAACGACCATTGCGCGGAACATCCAGCTCGTGACTGCCGGGTTGCGATCGAAAAAGGCCGCGATCATGGAAATTGCCGGGTGTGACGAGAAGGAGGCCGAAAAGCGCTTGCAGGAAATCGCGTCCGAACAGATGATCGAACCGGCAAGCGTGGATGCAATGTTTTCGCAGGGGGAGGCGGGTCAGAATGGCTTGCAAACCCAAGGGCGGTAAAAAGGGCGGCGGTAAGAAGTGATTAGTGATTATTCCGCGCCTATCCGTGACGTATACAGCCGATGCGTTGACCTGCTGATACAGAACATTGCCCGGCATTTTCCCTTCGAGGCGCTGACCGGCAATTACTCTTTTCAGTGGGAAACCATGAAACTGGCTGAATTAGGCCAACTTCGGCGTGAAAACCTTGCAATTATCGCCCGGACGATCGGCGACCCGTCCGGCATGACGGAAATCGCGCTTGAAAAGGCCATGACCGACGCGCTGAAACGCGGGAAGCCGGAACTGCTGGAGGCGGTAAAGGCGGGGATGCTGGAGGCCGGTGCGCCTGCCGAAATGAGCGCATCTATGCAGGGCATCCTGCGCTATTACAGCGGACAGGCTGCAATTCAGGCCAACCTCGTGAATACGGTCATGCTGTCTGACAGCCTGAACGGCTTTCGGCGCGTGATAGCTCGCACGGCAGCCGCTCAAAGCTTCCTGCGTGACGTTGCGCAGGGTGCGTTAAACACCGCCACAGGGCAGGTTGTAACGGGCATCAGCAGCTTACAATCCGCTGTCAGGGATTCGTTGCGGCAGATGGCACAGGAGGGCATCAGGGGCTTTATCGACAAGGCAGGGCATAACTGGTCGCCGGACGCATACGCCGAAATGGACATCCGCACCACGGCGGGAAATGTCGCACGTGAGGCAGTATTCCAGCAAAATAAGGAGTTTGGCGTTGATACCGTGATTGTTCCGGTTCACGCGGTCGCCCGCCCTGGATGCGCCCCTTATCAGGGTTGGGTAATCTCCATGAGCAACCAGAGCGGGATTACCACAGACGCAAACGGCGACCGGGTACAGGTGCATCCTGTGCGGGCAACTACCTACGGGCAAGCTGATGGATTGTGGGGAATTAACTGCTCGCACCAGCCAGACCCATTTATCCCCGGTTGGAGCGAGAGCAAACGACCGATCGAATCCGTCGAGGTCAGTGACCGATATGAAGAAACCCAAAAGCAACGCTACCATGAGCGCGAAGTAAAACGATGGAAACGCGTCGCGCTGGCTGCGGACGCTTCCGGCGACACTGACGCATTCCGGGAAGCAGCCGCCAAGGTGAAGCAGAAACAAGCCGCGCTAAAAGCCTACTGCGATAAAACCGGACTTCCATTTTCTAGTGACAGGATACAGGTTTTCGGGTATAATAAGAGTGCGTCCGGAAAGGCAACGGTGGCAGCCCGGAAACCGGTCATTAAGACTGCAGGCGGTACGCCGGTAACCCTCGTGAAAAAGACGGACATACACGGTGTGCCGAACAGCGTGACGCAGGAAACGGTTAAAAAGGGCGGCATCAATCGCAATTTTTATGGCGCGGATGGCAGGCAGGAGCGACAAGTCAGTAATCACGACCACGGGAATACGGTGGAAAGCAAGCTCGGGAAGCACGGAGAGCATGCGCACGATTATCACTGGGACGGGGGTACCCTGATCAGCAGGCCGTCTCGTGAACTGACCGAAGCCGAAAGAAAGGAGAACGACGATATTCTATGAATGCACAGGATTTGCAAGCCTTGATTGATTCCTTAGCGCGAGATATTGAGTTTACGTACGCCGGGAAAGTTGGAGCAATTTGCCCTTATAGCAGACAGGACATCGCCGTTACCTTTGATGGGCAGTCACGTAGGTATCAATCCAGTGATGCTTTGATGCGCGACCCAATTTATTTGGGGGCAGCCTTGGCAGATATAGCCCCGAAAGTGGAGATCGATTAAACCGCCAAGCGTAAGCAAGGCGGTTTTTCTATTCCCGAAAGGAGCGCGAGCATGAAACTGAAACTAAAAACCCCACAGGGCGAAATGCAACTGACCGTTACGCAGGGCTTTGTCGGCACGGCAGAAGTCGCGACAGACGGGGGCGTGGTGTTCAGTCTGTTCCCAGCTGATAGCGAACCTATTGAACCAGACGAAAAGCCCGACGGGTTTGTCGGAGATTAACACAGAATCAAGCGCTTTCGGGCGCTTTTTTCATGCCCCTACGCGGTATGGCATTAAACTGGCGCGAAATAAGGCATGCCGTGGGCGCAATGCGCATTCGGTGGGCTGATGGAGGGTAAATTCATGGAAAACAATCATAAAATCCCGCTCAATCTACAGTTTTTTGCGGACGCTGCGGACGCTGCCGATACCGGCGCGGATACTGCGGACACTGAAACCCAATCGACCGAGCAGGATACCGCAACGGCTGATCTTAACCGCATGCTTGCGACAAACGCCGCACTTCAAGCGCAGTTCGACAAGAAAATCGAAAAGGCGTTGAAAACCGCTAAATCCAAGTGGGATAAAGATCAGGCGCCGAACGCCGAAGCCGCGCAGAAGCTTGAAACGTTTATGGCAACTATGAACGCACGCGCCATTGCCGCCGAGGTTAAGTCCACAGGCGCGGACTATGGCCTTGTAAACGTGGATGCCGCGCTCAAACTGATGGACAACAGCAAAATCAAGGTTGCCGATGACGGAACGGTAACGGGCGTTAAAGAAGCTCTTGACGCTCTGAAAACAACTATGCCTTTCCTGTTCGGAGCGACGCAAAAGCCCGGCGCGATGGCGCAAAGGGTGAGCGGCGCGGCTCCGTCTACGCTTACAGGCGTGGAGGCAAGCTTCTACGCCAAGAACCCCGGCTTGAAAAAGCCTGAATAAACAAAGGAGGCCACATAGATGGCACATACCGCACAAGAACGATACTCTGATATGGTGCTCGCCAAGGTTCGCGCCGAGCTGGTGCTCAAGGACGGTACCGTGTTCAATAACGACTACGAGGGCGACCCCAAGGCGGGCGCGGTCAAAATTCCCCAGCGTGATACCGAGGTCGCCGTAAGCGATTACGACAAGGCTAACGGCATCAGCGCCGCCACCGGCTCCACCGCTTATGTAACCCTGACCATCAACAAGGACAAGGGCGTGAACGAGATTATCGACGGATACGATGCTGACGCTGTGCCCGATAACCTTGTGGCCGACCGACTGGACAGCGCGGGATATGCGCTTGCCAAAACCATTGACACCGACGGCGCTACCGAGCTTCTGGGCGGCGGCACGATGGTCGGTATTACTACCGTAACGAAGGATACCATCTATGCCGACATCGTAGACCAGCGCGTCGCGATGAACAAGGCCAACATTCCCGCCGATGGGCGCTACCTGCTCGTTACCCCCGACTACATGGCGTACATCCTCAAATCCCCTGAATTCATTTCTGCGTCCAGCCTGGGCGATGGCGTAAAGCAGACCGGCTCCGTTGGCCGCATCGCGGGTTTTGATGTGTACGAGTGGAACGACAGCACCGCTAACCTGCTGGGTATTTTCGGGCATCCCCGGTTTGCTACCCGCGTGAACGAATGGCAGGTTCCTATAAAGCTGCAGAACCTTGACGCTTCCGGCCAGTACATCGGCGCGAGCGCCGTACAGGGGCGTATGGTGTACGCCCACAAGGTGCTGCGCTCCGCTGGTGTGCGCTGTGTGTACGCCACATCTTCGCTGGCCCTTGTCGCCGCCGCGCCCACTACGCTGGGCAAAACCAAGCTGACTGTGACTGACGCTGCGGGCACTGCCACCAGTTATAAGTACGTTGTCAACCCGACCGCCCGACAGGTGTACGGCGCAGTTGCAGCGGGTACTGCGCTGACTTCCGGCACAACCGAAATCGCTGTTACCGCCGGTGACGTGATTGAAGTTGTCGGCATTGCGTCCACCAAGGTCGTGTCCGTCGGCTATCATACCGTCGTGACCGCCGACATTGGCACCGGGGCGTAATGTACCTAACGGCTGAACAGTACGCAACCTATACCGGGGAAGCCGCACCGTCTGACTTTAACGCTTGCTTGGATATGGCCGAAAGCCTTGTTGATCTGCATACCCTGAACTTTTACGCGCAGGTGAGCGTTTCGGCGCTCCCTGCCGTGGTTCAGAAGTACCTTCAACGGGCGGTAGCCTATCAGGTGCAGGCTATCAGTCAGGCGGGCGGCATAGCCGGTATGACGGAGCCGCACACGCAAAGCGCAAGCGTCGGGAAAGTGAGCTATTCAATGGCTGCTCAACCGGCGCTTTGCGCCCCGGCGGCGCTGTGCATTCCGTTTCTGCTGTCCTACGCGAGGGGGTACGGAGCGTGATACCTATTCAGCCCTCTATGCTGATTCACGCGGCGACGCTGCAAAATTCATCGTCTGACCGCGACCAAAACCGTACCTATACGACAGTGGACGCACTCACGCGGGTACGCATGGAGCCAACCAGCAAGCAGGTAATAACGGCCACAGGGGCACAGAAACAGCTATCCGCGTTGCTGCTGTTTGATGTGCGCAACAGCCGCCCGGCAGGAACCACCTTTGCGGTAGGGCAGTACATCCTGTGGAACGGCAGCGAGTACCGCGTTGAAACCGTTGATGCCCTGTATGACAGGCGCAAACTGCACCATTACGAGGTGGGGCTAAGTGGCTAATAAAATCCGCGTGGAAGTCAATTCCGCGCAGGTTGCCGGACGCGTGCAATCTCGCTGGAAAGCGGGAAGGTATCGATTGTGCGCCGTGATTCGGGACGATTGCAACGAGTATGTGCGCATATACAAAAACACGTTGCGCAATAGCAGCCTTTCCGCGTCACGGCTGGCTGACGGGCTGATTATCTGGAACACGCCATATGCCCGCCGGGTGTATTACACCGGCACACCACGGACAACTGTCAACCCCAACGCCAGCTTACAATGGTGCGAGAAAGCCAAGGATGCGCATCAAAAAAAGTGGCGTAAGATGGCCGCAGAAATCGTAGGAGGCGAGTAAATGAGCATCCAACAGCAGATTATGGACGCGATTGCCGCCCTGATCGATGCGCGGAACAACTACGCTACCATCGTTTATGGCGCATTGCCAGCGACCAACGGCCTGTGTATGGCGGCTTCGACCGGCAGCGCGGATGAAGTCACGTTAGCGCATGGAGGGCAGTACAGCCTAAGCGTGGTGCTCAATGGCAAGCACTCCAACCAGCGCACGGTATACGATACCCTGTGCTCCATACACGAATACCTAAACAAGCTGTTTGTCTACCCATCCGGAACCGGCTGGGCGGTATGCAGCATACAAACAAACGCGTCGCCCGGATATATCGACCGTGAGGAATCGCAATGGCTTTACGGGTCGAGCCTGACGATAGCTTACATCATCGATTAAGGAGGCAATTATGCCCGAAAAGAAAGTCATGCGCAAGGAGCTTGCGCAGTATTACGGCATCGGCTCCACGCCTACGTACAACCTCATGAATACCGGCTTTGTCAAACTGTCCGAGGAAAACAGCCCGCAAATGGACAACGTCGCGTATGTAGGCAACGCCAACGGCTCCCCCACTATCGTGGGCTATGAGGGCAAATGGGCGTATGAAGCGCAGTACATCGCAGGCAATGCGGTTTGCGATGACCTTGCGGAGATCGCCCGCACGCAGAAAACCGGCTCCGACTGCGAGCGTGTGCTCGTGGATGTCGACCTCAACAAAGAGGACAATACGGCCGCCGGAAGCTATTACGCCCGCAAAATGGTGATTGCTGTGGAGGCAACCGGCCCGAACGGCGATCCCAAACAGGTAACCAAGCTGACGGGCAACTTCCACCAGATTGGTGACATTGTCGAGGGGCTTTTCGCCCTGACCGGCAAAACGTTCACGGCTGGCACTTACACGCCCAAGGCGTAACAACACACGGGGAGCGGACAAAACCGCTCCCCTCGCGCAGTTAGGAGGATAACATGCGAGAAATTACGTTGCCGGTTGAAACCGCAAAAATCAAAATCAACGGTATGGTGTTTGAATTGCACATGTCCGATCTGGACATTTACAACCGCGCCCAAGAGATTCACCAGAAGTTTCAAAAATACAACGAGCGCCCCACGGATTCATTTCCGCCCGATGAAGTTCTTGCTGACTGCAACGAACTTGCGGGGTTTCTGGATTCGATGCTTGGCGACGGAGCTGTTGCCAGAATCAGCAAGGGCAAGCCGGTACGGATGGCAATGCTCTTCCGCTGGATTGACGTGATTGCCGAAGATGCAGCATCACATTATGCGGAGTTGGTCGAGGGTGAACACGATTGACCTTGAACGGCAGGGCGCACTACCATCTACATTAGAAAGCACAGACGGGAAGGAATACCCTATCGACCCTTCGTTTCGTGTGGTGCTGTCCTGTCTGCGTGTTTTAGCCGACCCCGACAAGCCGGAACTTGACAAGGTGGTATACCTTGCGTCCCGGTTTTTTTTGCGCCATCCACCGCCCGACATGAGCGAGTTGTTTCGGGGCTTTGTGCTTGGGGAAACGCAGGAAGAATCCGACGGGGAACAATACCTTGATTTTGCTTTGGACGCGGGCGTGATCTATGCCAGTTTTCGACAACAGTATGGAATCAACCTGTTACGCGATGAACTGCACTGGTTCGAATTTCGTGAGTTGCTTGCTGGGCTTAACGAGCAAACGCCTTTCGGGCAAAGGCTTGTGATACGCCAGCGCGATGTTGAGGACGTTGCCGAGCGCGATCGGGCGAAGTTTAGGACGATCAAAGAACGTCTTGCTATTAAACCCAAAGAAAGCCAGCGCGAAAAAGAACTTCGCGCAGAGCTAAACCGTAGACTGGAAGCCGGAGAAGACCCGGCTGACATCCTTAACGCGCTGAAGGAGGTGTAACCAATGGCGGCTGATTCTCGCGTGATATTTTCTACCGAGCTAGACGAAAGCGGCCTGAAACGTGGATTATCTCGCCTTGGTTCCTCCGTTGGCGTGATGGCCAAAGGTATGGGGCTTGCTCTTGGAGCGGTCGCGACTGGGTTGGGTGCGCTTGCAAAAAACGGAATGGCTTACAACAGCCAAATGGAGCAGTATACTACTAGCTTTACGACGATGCTTGGAAGCGCGAGCGCCGCACAGGCAAAGGTTGCAGAGCTAAAAGAGTATGCCGCGAAAACGCCGTTTGAAATGACCGACCTTGCCAATGCAACCAAGACCATCTTGGGTTTTGGTGTGGCAGAAGAACGGGCAGACACCGCCATGAAGCGAATGGGCGACATCAGCCAAGGCAATGCGGAGAAGTTTAACTCCCTGTCGCTGGTGTATGGACAGGTCGCCAGCACTGGGAAACTGATGGGGCAAGACCTGCTGCAAATGATTAATGCCGGGTTTAACCCATTGCAACAGATCGCCGAAAAGACAGGCGCGTCTATGGGCGACCTGAAAGCGGTAATGAGCGGAGACAAGACCTCCAAAGAGTTCCAAACGATGGTCAAAAATGCCCAGAAGGAAGTTAAGAAACTGGGCGAAAACGCTTCTCCGGCCGCAAAAATGCTTGCCCAAATCGGAACGGAGGGCGTTATTTCTGCTGATCTTGTCGACCAAGCTATGCAGATCGCCACCGAGAAGGGCGGGCTGTTCTACGGCGCAATGGATAAGCAAAGCAAAACCGCCGCCGGGCTTATCTCCACGCTGAAGGATAACCTAAACGCGTTGGGCGGGGATGCTTTTGCAGGGTTGTCAAACGCCGCCAAGGAACAGGCCATTCCGGCCGCACTTGCATACGTCGATCAAATGACCGAGGCGTTGCGCACTGGCGGCGTTAAAGGGCTGGTTTCCGAGGCCGGGAACGTGCTTGGCAGCGTTGTAGGCGATGCTTCGACCTTTGCCCCGCAGGCTATAAACATGGCGTTAGGGCTTATCCAATCGCTTGTGAGCGGCCTTAAAAAGAACGCGAGCAAGATTGCCAAGGGACTGGGAGAAACACTCAAGGCCGCGGCTATCGGGATGCTAAAGGCCGTTCCTGATATGCTATCAACGCTTCTGGAAATCGCGATGGAGCTTGTTTCATCGCTCGCAGACGCGCTGCCGGAAATACTACCAGAGCTGGTAGAATCCTTACTTGAGACGTTTGGTGATTTAATAACAAATGTGCCGCAACTGATCGCTATTGGAATAAAAGTCGCGGCCGCGTTGGTCATTGGAATTGTGGGGGGTATTGGGAAACTGCTTGGAAGCGTTGGCGACATGTTTACGTCCCTGTTTGGCGGCGTAAAAGTCAATGCGAAAGAAGTCCAGGATTACGTTGATCGCAAAACCTCCGGCTATGTTAAAGCCTATTCCGACACCAAGACCAAAATCGATGAACTAAAAACATCGATCAACGGCGGGCTTGCGGAGAACGATACCGACCTTGATAAAGCAATGGCATTGGTTGAAGCTCTAGAAGAAATGGGAAACCCCAAAGACCTCAACGAAAGCCAGCTCGCACAATACAAGGCCATCGTCGAACAGCTTAAAACAGACTGGCCGGACTTGGCTCCTTACATCGGGAAGAATGGCCTATTCAAACAAGATACCGACGCGATTAGGGAGCACATCAAGGAATTAGCCAAGGAAAAAGAGCTTGAATACCTGCTTGGAAAGCTCCCCGAAGCAAAAGAAGCGCAGGCGCAAGCACAGAAAGACCTTGACGAACGCAAGGCCGCCATTCTTGAGGAAATTACCCTTCTTAAGGAAAAAGAATCCATACAGAAGGCGATAGAATCCATCAGGGAGAAAGCCGCCAACGCGATAACCCAATCCACAAATTCATCCTCACCCGACGAAGATGCTAAAGTTATCCAGAACACGAAGTCCCTATTGGACGAATACGTCAAGGCCGGAGGTACGCTAGAAAGTATTAAGTCCCTTTTGGTCAATCCAGAAGATATTAACGTTTCTAGTTTTTCGTCGGCAACGGATGTACTTAGTGCGTTTCAAAAACTCGCCACTGACGGAAGTCTGCAAACTGACATCGCGAGCATCCAATCCGCTATCGACACGCTTACAAATGGGGGCACAACAGCAGAGGGTGTCACCATTCCCGCTCTTTCTGCGCTTGTAACACAGTGCGGAGAAGCGTCCGGGGTTGTGACTGGGTTACAGACGCAAATCGATGCGCTGTATGAGGTTCCAGAGGGCGAGGAAACCCCTGACAAGAAAACGCGCTCCATAAAAACCAATGTTGACGGAGACATTACAGAAACGGGCAAAGCGCTGGACGATGCAAAAACCAGCCTACATGATAAGGCTGTTGCGGTTCGAGATTCCATCACGTCCGGCCTGACCGGCGGGGAATCCGGCGGGGATTCCGAGACGGAAGCCGGTACTTCCGGCGATATTGCCGGGGCTGGCAGCTCGATCATTGACCAGTTTGCAAAGGGCATGGAGGATAACGACAGCATCAAGGGCGTAATCAAAAACAAAGTGCTTGCGTCTGTCAGCAACGCCCGCATAGGGACATGGCAACCCGCTTATTCGGTGGGGCAGTACCTTGTTTCCGGGATTGCGGCCGGGGCATCCAGCAAAAGCGGATTTCTTAACGTGACGCTTACGAAGATCATCAAGGACGCTGTGGACGCGGCAAAAAAAGCCGCTGGGATTAACAGCCCTTCCCGGTTGTTCCGTGACCAGGTTGGCGCACCAATCGCGGCGGGCATCGAAGTCGGCATAACTGGCCGCATGACCGGCGTGCTGGCAGCAATCAGTAAGTCGGTCGCGGAGAGCGCACAGGCTGGCAAGGCCGCTCTGGACAATACCCTGTTGGGGCGCGTCCAGTCGATCGCCGGTATTGGGTATGCGTATCCAAGCACTGGGGCAGTAAGCGCCGGGATAATGCGCGGTTCCGCGCTGCTGGCATACGGTTCGGCGGGAACGCCCGGCGAGGCGGGAACGACCATATACGCCCCGCAAACGATCAACTTTAACCGGGAAATGCAAGCCCCTGACGAAATAGCGCGGTCGATTAGGCGGCAAACGACATACGGATTGGCAGGTGCAAGGCGTTGAGCAAGATCACTGTGAAATTCACGCGGTCTGATGGCAAAACCATGTCGATTGACGATACTACGCTCGGCCTGATCGCTGCCAAGGGGCTTGACGCGGCCAATGTGGAAACCTTCACGCAAAAATCTGCCATTGGCGATGGCGACCTCGTAACCGGTCAACGGGTGGGCAGCAGAACGATTGAGTTTACTGCCCGCCCGCGTAATTCCGCGCTTAATGAGGTGCTTAAACGCGCATGGACAAGCTTTTTCACGGCAGGGCGTACTTACGACGTATGTGTAACCAGATACGGTAATAAGCGATATGCTGCCGGGTGCTACCTTGACAGTTTTGAAATCCCCACAGATAACCAGTACAAGCCCATCACGCTCAAGATCAGCCTGCTCATGCCGGAAGGATACTGGCTATCGGTGGACAGTTTCGGCAAAAATATCGCGGGCGTGGATGGCCGGGCAGGGTGGCCGTGGATAGCGCAGGAAGGATATGGACGGATTTACGGCATCTACTCCTACGCCGGCACGGTTGCCCTCGATAATGACGGGGACGCAGAAGCGTACTGTATGGCCGTTTTTACGGCGCAGGGAACCGTTACAAACCCGAAACTGATAGCCGGCGACGGGTACGTCCGGGTGCTCACGACGCTAAACGATGGCGATGTAATGATTATTGACGGGAAAACCAAATCGGTTACCATCAACGGCGCAAACGCGGCTACCCTTGTCGACAAAGCTTCCAGTTTTGCCGGAATCGTGTTCGGGCTAGGCACAAACACCATCGGTTTCACCGCCGATGTAGGCAGCAACGTGGTCGCCGTGACCGTGTACTACAACAAGCGATATATGGGGGCGTGATGCGATGGAGCTGTTTGGTCTGGATGCATCCCGCGCTACCGTAAAGCGGTTACAGTGCATTAACATCCAATGGAACCGCAGGTATTACGAAGCTGGGGACTACGCCTTGCAAATGCGGGCAGAGGATTGGGATTCCCGGATTGCTTACATCTACACCGCAGAACGCCCCGAAGTTGGCATGGTGCAAAAGGTTGAGGCCGTTCACGACGTAAAAGGCGACTTTGTGAACGTGAGCGGGTTTTTTCTTGAGGGCATGTTCAACTGGAAGGTCATATGGTACCGGAAAGCGGTCGACGGGAACGTTGCCGACGCTTGCCGCCAGCTCATGACCACCTATATGACTTACCTCGGCAACTTAACGCTTACAATCCCGGCGGGTGACCCTATCGGAGATCCTGACACGTTCGAGTTTGAGGGGCAGGTGCTCGGCGATTCCACCTATGGCGCGTTAAAGCTGCAAGAGCTAAGCCAGCGCATAAAGTGGGATAAGACTACAAACGTGCTGTCTTATGAGGTCTGGCAGGGGCTTGACCGGACGCAGAGCCAGAGCACAAACGCATATGCGGTATTCTCGCAGGACAACGGCACGGTCGACAGTCTAACCCTTACAGTTGACAGTAGCGACTATTTTAATTGCGCTCATGTGGTGTATGGCGACGATGTGCATACAGAGGTTTACAACCTCGTCAACCTGACGGACGCGCGGCACTGGATGTATATCACGTCCGACATCAACGAGAGCGATTACCCCACCAATGCAAAATTTGTCGCGGCGGTCAAACACGCCGCCCTGCTGGAACTGCAAAAGCACGCGAACATTGTCAACATAGACGCGCAAGTCATCCAGCACAACATGCATTACCTGGTAGATTACGATCTTGGCGACAAATGCAACGTGCGCGACGATAAAACCGGGCTTGCGTATGAAACGCGCATCATCGAGGTTAATGAGGTGTGGAAGGACAACACCCACGCCGTAGCCCTGCAATTCGGAGACAAATTGCCCGTAGGGGTTTAAGGAGATGGCAATATGGCGGTATCGTGGCCGTTTAATTCTACTGTAACGCAGGACACCGAGGGGAATCCGATTTACAGCCGAGCATACAGCGCGGATGTGATTGCGCGGATACTTAGTAAGTATTTCCGCAACGGTGTTTTCTCCGACGATGTTTCCAGTTTGCAAGTGCTGGAATCCGACGGTATGACTGTGGACGTGCAGCCCGGCGACGCTCTTATTAATGGGCATCACTTTTATGAGGAATCTGTGCGCACCCTGACAGTACAGGCGGCGAGCGCGACGCTCGACCGGATTGATACGGTCGTTTTGCGCCTAAATCTAGCCGTGGACGCGCTGACGATCGACTTGTATGTGGTGCAAGGGACAGC
>Ga0183100_1000650_pt1 | contig 23999 bp, 25 predicted proteins | sample Biomet2_FD_127789 | JGI IMG/M metagenome (GOLD analysis project Ga0183100, IMG submission 127789) | Microbial communities from bioreactor (seeded with anoxic lake sediment) at LBNL, California, USA - Biofuel metagenome 2 | ecosystem: Engineered > Bioreactor > Anaerobic > Unclassified ...
TCTTTTTAACGGTTTGTAGAATTATTTTACAAAGTTATTATGAATATTTTATGAAGATATGTAAATATAGATATATGAATAATGATTATTAATAGTAAATAAAAATTAATTGACAATTTATATTAATAGAGTTAATATAAAATTGCAGAATACAATTGAATAAAATTAAATTTATAAAAATCATAAAAGAATAGTTTATAGCATAATTGGTAATCATAAAGCATATTAAAAATATATAAATTAGAAAAGAGAGGGGAATGGAGCATGAAAGATGTTATTATAATTGGTGGAGGACCAGCTGGGTTAGTTGCAGCATTATATGCAGGACGAGCACAATTAGATGCACTAATGATTGAGAAACAATTTCAAGGTGGTCAAATGGTAACTACTAATGAAGTTGAAAATTATCCTGGTTTTATAGATATAACAGGATCAGATCTTGCAAATATCATGTATGAGCATGCAAAGAGGTTTGGTGGAACTATGGAATATAAGGAAGTTCTAGATATACAGATTGATGGAGATATAAAAAGGGTTATAACTGATACTGAAACATATGAAACTAAAGTGGTAATTTTATCAATGGGAGCTAAGCCTAGAAAGTTAGGACTTGAGAGAGAAGATGAATTAGGTGGAAAAGGAATATCATACTGTGCTACTTGTGATGGCGGATTTTTTAGAAATAAAGTAGTTGCTGTTGTAGGTGGTGGAGACACAGCTGTAGAAGATGCACTCCATCTTTCAAGAATAGCTGAAAAAGTGTATTTAATTAGTAGAAGTGATACTCTAACAGCCAATAAAATTGCACAGGAAAAATTATTTAAGACCAATAATGTAGAAATACTTTGGAAAAGTATAGTTACAAAACTTTATGGCGAAGAAACTCTAAGCGGAATACAAGTTACAAATGTTGAAAACAATAAAATAGTTGAATTAGAAATGAATGGTCTTTTTGTGGCAGTTGGAAGTAACCCATCAACAGAGCTTGTTAAAAATTTAGTTAATTTAGACAAACAAGGGTATATTATTGCGGATGAAAATTGTAAAACAAGTGTAGATGGAATATTTGCAATAGGAGATATTCGCACAAAAGGGGTTAGGCAAGTATTAACAGCTGCAGCTGATGGTGCAGTTAGCATATATGAAGCTGAAAAATATTTAATAAATCACTAAAAAGAACAAAATAAAATATAATATATAAATTTTAGGAGGAATAAAATATGAACGTTAAATTTAAAGGAAACAAAGTAACACTAGAAGGTAATATAGTTAAGGTTGGAGATGTTGCACCAGATTTTGTAGTAATAGATAATGAAGTTAATTCTGTGGATTCAAAGGATTTTAAAGGAAAGAGGGTATATGTAAGTGTGCCTTCAATAGATACACAAGTATGTGATGTAGAAGTAAGAAAATTCAATCAAGAAGCTACAAAATTACAAGATGTAAAGATGTATACAATATCTATGGATTTACCTTTTGCTCAAGCAAGATGGTGTGGAAATGCAGGCATTGAAGCTGTACAGACTTTATCAGATTATAAAGACAGAAGCTTTGGAAAAGAATTTGGTACTTACATTAAGGAACTTGGTCTTTTAACAAGAGCAGTATTTGTAGCAGATGAAAATAATAAAATAACTTATGTTGAATACTGTGAAGAAGTAACATCAGAACCTAATTATGAAGCAGTTTTAAATGCTTTAAAATAGTGAAATGTAGACAAAAACTGTCTAAGTAAAAGCTCATCTCAAATAGGGATGAGCTTTTATTTGGTATGATTTTTGCATGTATATATTTACTATAGTTCATAATTTTAGTATATTTATATAAAACAAACGTAATACACAACATGAATATAACGTAATATTATCTTGTTTTATAACGCTATATTTATTTGTTTAATAGTGAATATTTAAGTTTTATTTCTACTAAAATTAAAAACCAAGTTTTTTTTACTGGATATTCACCTTCTTTTGATTGTGATAGTGTTTGGTATAACTTCAATAATGGGGGATATAAACAATGTGAATGCTTGATTAAAAATGGCCATACAAAAATCGGATTTTTGGGTAACAGTAGTGTATATAAAAATAAAGAAAAAGTACTTGGAATTACTTCAGCTCTAGAAGATTATAAATTCAAGGCGGTGTTACATGGGACAAAAAATATTAATTAATTTTATAAAGGAATATAAAGTTTCATATATCATAGGTGTAATATTTATGCTACTTACATCTTATATTCAAACCCTTTTCCCTAAAGTTCTTGGAAACACAATTGATATTTTAAAAGTTGATAACTTTGAGCCAAAATCTGTATATCTAAATATTAGTTATATGATGCTTATTGCTATAGGAACATTTGCAAGCACTTATGCATGGAGAAATCTAATAATTGGAAATGCACGAAGTTTGGAATGTCACCTTAGAGAAAAACTTTTTGATCATTTTCAAAAGTTATCGCCTGAATTTTATAATATAAGAAAAACAGGGGATTTAATTGCTTATGCTATAAACGATATAAATGCTGTTAGAATGACATTTGGTCCTGCAACTGCAATGTCAGTTAATGGAATTGTAATATGTGTTATATCCATTTATTCAATGGCAAAGGCTATAAACTGGAGCCTTACTATTTTAGCATTAGTACCTGTACCATTTACTATATTTATAATGTTTAAGATTGGGAAGATTGTTAGGACGCGTTTTAATAAAGTTCAGGAAAATTTTGCTTCAATTTCAGATAGAGTTCAAGAAAATATAAATGGTATCAGAGTCATCAAGGCTTATGTACAGGAAGATGAAGAGGTCAAAAAATTTGAAGAGCTTAATGATAAAATGGCAAAAGCAAATTTAGACATGGTACGTATATCAGCTTATTTATCTCCATTAATTGAAATATGCTTTACAATAAGTTTTGTTTTGAATCTTATTATTGGAGGAAAGATGGTTTTAAAAGGCAATATTTCATTAGGTGATTTTATTGCTTTTAACGGATATCTTACAATGATAATGGCTCCTATAGTTTCAATAGGTCGTATTATTACAATATTTCAAAGAGGAATGGCTTCATTAAATAGATTAAATGAAATATTTGATACAAGTACTGACATAAAAGAGAATGAAGATTTTATAAAGACATCTATTAAAGGCAGTATAGAAATAAAAAATCTATTTTTCTCATACCCAGACTCAAAAGAAATAGTCTTGAGTGATATAAATTTAAGTATTCAAAGAGGTCATACTTTAGGCATTATAGGAAAGACAGGCTCAGGCAAAAGCACTTTAGTTAATTTATTATTACGAATGTATAATGTTCCAAAGGGTACGATACTTCTTGATGGAATAGATATAAATGAATATGAGCTTAAGACACTCAGAGATAGCTTTGGATTTGTTCCACAAGATAATTTTTTATTCAATGCTTCAATATCAGATAATATAAAATTTTTTAAACAAATATATTCCAATGATGAAGTAATAGACTCTGCTAAGAATAGTTGTATATTTGAAAGTGTTATGGATTTTCCAGATGGCTTTAACACAATTCTTGGGGAAAGGGGAGTTAATATTTCTGGTGGACAAAAACAGAGAATTTCAATTGCAAGAGCTTTAATTAAGAAGCCAGAAATACTTATATTGGATGATTCTCTTTCAGCAGTAGATACTATAACTGAAACACAAATTCTCAAGAACCTTAAAAAAGTAAGAGAGAATAAAACTTCAATAATAATAGCTCACAGAATATCACAAGTTTTAGAAGCTGATGAAATTATAGTTCTTGATAAAGGAAAAATAGTGGAGAGGGGAACGCATTTAGAATTAATTGATAAAGGAGGGCTATATTATGATATCTACAAATCTCAATTCGATGACGAAGACAGTCAATTTGGAAATGAAGCCTCCTAAGACTAAAACCATAAGGCGGTTATTAAAGTTAATGCTACCTTATAAGAAAAGAGTTATTCTTGCATGTGTATGTGTAATTTTGGTAAATATAGCTCAATTAATAAAACCATATATCTTAAAATTAGTAATTGATGATTTTTTAACAAAATATGTGGTACAAAAGGGTTTGTATTCAATAACAACCCTGGGAATATGCTATTTTGTAGTGGTAGCTATGAGTGGATTCTTCTCAATTGCTCAGGTGATGTTAATAAACAAAGTTGGGCAAGACATAATGAGAACATTAAGAAGTAAAGTATTTAAAACTATACAGTTACTACCACTTTGGTATTTAGATAAAACCTCATCTGGAAGACTAATAACAAGAGCAACCAATGACGTAGAAGCTTTAAGTGAAATGTATACAGATGTGTTAATTAGTCTATTTAAAGATGTATTTTTGATAATTGGAATAATTTATACCATGTTAATGATTAATATAAAACTTGCTTTAATTTCTTTTTGCGTAGTGCCTTTAATGTTTGGAGTAGTCTTTATGTTAAAGACAAAAATAAAAAGAAATTTTACTAAGATGAAAAGTTTAATTGGAAAAATAAATGGTTTCATGGCTGAAAATATATCAGGAATGAAGATAACACAAATATTCCATGGGGAAAAAGAAAAAAAAGAAGAATTTTCAGAGTTAAATAATGAATATTTTAAAGCTACATTATTTCAAGTTTGGATGAATAGTTTTTTAAAACCTGCTTCAGATGTTTTTCAGAGTTTAGCAGTAGCTATTTTAATATGGTATGGTATGAGCAAAATTTCTAATCAAAGTCTTAGTATAGGAGTACTATATGCATTTACAACATACATAAAACAGTTTTTTAGTCCTATATCTGACCTTGCAGATAATTATACAACTATTCAATCTGCTTTAGTTTCTGCCGATAGAATATTTGAATTATTAGATGAGGAAGAAAACTTAGAAGACTTAGATTTAGGAACTAGCATGAATCACTTTGAAGGAAATATAGAATTTAAAAATGTATGGTTTTCTTATGACAATGAGGATTGGATTTTAAAGGATGTAAGCTTCAATGTAAATAAAGGACAAACAGCTGCCTTTGTTGGAGAAACAGGAGCCGGGAAGACAACTATAATCACCCTTATTAGTGGATTTTATAAAGTACAGAAAGGTGAAATTTTAATTGATGGTGTAAATATTAACTACATAAAGAAAAGGGATCTTAGAAAAAATATAGCTGTGGTACTTCAAGATGTATTCTTATTTTCAGGAACCATCGAAAAAAATATCACCTTAAATGACAACATTGAAAAGAATGAAATAGAAAAAGCATTAGAAATCTCTCATGGAAAAGAGGTTGTTAAAGGCTTTTCAAAAGGAATTAATGAGCCAGTTATGGAAAGAGGAAGCACACTCTCATCAGGGCAAAGGCAGCTATTATCCTTTGCCAGAGCAATTGCTCATAATCCTTCAATATTTGTGTTAGATGAAGCTACAGCAAATATTGATACTCAAACTGAAATATTAATTCAAAAGGCTATAGATAACATTACAAAAGAAAGAACAACACTGGTAATTGCCCACAGACTTTCAACTATTAGAAATGCGGATATAATAATCGTGTTAAAACATGGTGAAATTTTAGAAATGGGAAATCATGATTCACTTATGGAAAGTGGTGGGTACTATAAAGATTTGATAGTAAAGAAATAAATAAAGAAAAATAAAAATATTACTAAAATAGGCTGAAATACATTGAAGACTTTTAATTAAAAACTTAAAATGATATTATATTAAATAAGAACTATTATGTGATAAAATAATAGTTTTAATAATAAAAAGGGGTTTTATTATGGAAAAAAAACTTTGTTTATCGTCAACAGATAAAAAGTTAGCCGGGGTATGTGGCGGATTTGCTCAATATTTTGGACTTGATTCTACACTGGTAAGAATTGCATATGTAGCTTTGGTTCTTTTCGCAGGTACAGGAATACTTTTATACATAATTTGTGCATTAGTTATGCCAAAAGAACAAATGTAATAATCAATTAAAAAGGAGGATAAAATGGAAAAAATAAATGATTTAATAAGCAAAAGCCCAATCCATCTAACGACAAACACTATACTTTTAACAATAGTAGCTATTGTTGCATTTTATATTGTAATAAAAGCAATAGAGGGGATAGTAAAAATAATTGCAATTGTAGGAGTTTGCTATTTTGTGTTAATGTCTATTCAAAGTACAAACCTTGTTAATATACCTATAATAAAAGAAACTTATACTGCAATAGAAAAAATAATTCCTTCAAAGGAATTGTGGACAGAAACTTTGGATAAGGTTGATAAAATAAACAAAGTTGTTGATGATTTGAAATAACAAATATTTTTTGTTGAACAAGTAAGATTACATATTTTTAATTTTTTTGTTATACTTTTCTTAAAGCTGTGCAAGCTAAATTTATAATAATACATATGAAGTAGCATACTGAATTGTTATTTTGTAATATACCTAACAAATAAGGAGGCTAATATTAATGAAAGATTTTGCATTTATATCTGATTTTGATGGAACCCTTACTAAAAAGGATTTTTATAAAATAATGTCTGAAGCCTATTTAAAAGAAGACTATTTACCATTATTTAAAGCTTGGAAAAATGGAGAAATGAAAGATAGAGACTATTTAAGCTATGTTTTTAATAATGTAAAAAGAAGTGAAGCTGATATACATGAGGATATTTTAAATATTCCATTTGACCCTTTCGCTAAAGATTTCATTGAAAAAGTTAAAGCTGCTGGCGGAGATTTTATTGTAGTAAGTGCTGGAACAAGTTATTACATAGATAAGATATTTGAGAAGCATAGTATAGAAGGAGTAGACGTTTATTCTAATAAGGGTATTTTTAAGGATAATGGAATTTACTTTGATTTAGATGAAAGTAGTGAATTTTATTCAGATCGTTACGGTATTGATAAATTAAGTGTAGTTGAAAAGCTAAAAGATAATTATAAAAAGATATTTTATGCTGGGGATAGTGAGCCAGATATTAAGCCAGCACTAGTAGCAGACGTAGTTTTTGCTAAGGGAGAGTTAGTGGAGCTCTTGAAAAAAGAAAAAAAAGAATTTATAGAATTTGAAGACTTTTCAGAAGTTTGGGATAAGTTAAAAAAATATTTAGGCATATGAAAGAAAATAGACTAGAATACTAACTTGTTATTTCTTGAATATGTATTATGAGGAGTGAAAAATATGAAGGCATCAACTCACAGAATAGCCATTCCATCAATTCTAGAAGTAGGAAAAGGAAATATTAATAATATAGGCAATTTAATAAAAAAAGCTATGTTTCAAAAGGTTTCAATATGTTTTGGAGAAGGAATAGAGGAGCTGTTTGGAGATTCTATACAGAAATCATTAAAAGAAGCCAATATTCAGATTGCAAAGATAGAAACTATCACAGATATAAACTTTGAAAAAATTAGCATAGAGGCATTTGAAATATCAAATGATGTAGAGGCCTTAATTGGTGTTGGTGGTGGAAAAGCTATAGATGCAGTAAAATATATGAGCTTTTTAAAAAAGATACCTTTTATTAGCATTCCAACTTCAACCTCTAATGATGGATTTTCAAGTCCAGGTGCATCTCTTTTGGTCAATGGCAGACGTATGTCTCTTCCAGCTAAAACCCCTTATGGCATAATTATAGATATTGATGTAATTAAAGGAGCACCTGAGAAATTTATATTTTCAGGAATTGGGGATTTAGTATCAAACATCACTGCTCTCTATGATTGGAAATTTGAAGAGGATAATGGAAAGGTAATTATTGATGACTTTGCAACTATGATTTCAAAAAAAGCAGTAAATAGTTTTGTACGAACTGAATTTAAAACGATTAAGGATGATTTATTTTTAAAAGAATTAGTGGACTCACTAACATTAAATGGTATCTCTATGGAAATAGCAGGAAACAGTTCACCAGCATCAGGCTCTGAACATCTAATTTCTCATGCCCTAGATAAATTTATTGAAAGTCCACAACTTCATGGCATACAGGTTGGAATTGCAACCTATATTATGTCTAAGGTGCAAAACCACAGATTTGAAAGAATCACAAAGATATTAAAGGAAACCGGTTTTTTCGAATATGTTAAAACTTTAAAAATGAGAAAAGAAGATTTTAAGAAAGCTATAGATATTGCTCCTTCAATAAAACCTAGCAGATATACTTATATTCATGTTGAAGAAAATAGAACACTTGCTAAAAGGTTTATTGATGAGGATGAAATTTTAAATTCTATATTAATATAATTAGGAAATGCTTTATTTCATGGAAGTGGCTATAGAATTACATGAATAAGTTTAGAAAAAACAAATTATTATAAAATTGGAGGAACAAATGGAAATTACAAAAGAGAGTTATATAGAAAATGAGAAAGGGCAGAAATATCTAGGAAAGAAAGGCTTTCTAGCGTTTATAACTCTACTAAGTGCATTTATTCCACTATCTACAGATATTTATTTACCAGCATTGCCTAAAATGGTAGAAAGTCTTAATACAAGTACTAGTATTGTAAATCTTACATTAATATTTTTCTTTGTGTTTTATGCATTTGGAACTATTTTATGGGGACCTCTTAGTGACAAGTATGGAAGAAGAACAATACTAATTGTTGGGCTTGCTATATATGCTATTGCTAGTATATTGTGTATGTTTTCAGGTAATGTATATCAACTGATTTTATTTCGTATTTTACAATCTATTGGCTGTGGTGCATCAACAGCAGTATCTACAGCAATAGTAAAAGACTCATATAGCGGAAGGAAGCTTGTAACTGTTTTAGCTTTAGTTCAATCAATGGCAATGCTATCACCAATCATTTCACCTGTTATTGGTGCCATGATTTTAAGAGTGTTTTCATGGAGAGGGGTATTTGGTATATTGAGTTTTTTAGGAGTTTTAACTTTAGCTGGAAGTATAGCTATGGAAGAAACTATTGAAAAACGATATACTGGAAGTATAATAAACTCCATAAGCAAACTAGGTGTGATTGCAAAAAATAAAGACTTTATGTATATACTTATTACTTTTTCAATTATGTCAATTCCATCTATGTCATTTATATCGGCTTCGTCCTATATTTTTGTTAATGGTTTTGGATTAAGTGAGACAGTATATAGTTATTACTTTGCGGCAAATGCAGTTTTCTTTCTTATAGGACCAATAGCATATGTAAAGTTGTCAAGATACTATAATGAAATTCCATATATTACAATAGCGTATATTATTATGGCGATTAGTGGGTTTGCAATGTTTATAACTGGTAATTTAAGCCCAATCATATTTATGATGTCATTAATACCAGCATCATTTTTTGGTAGTTTAATCCGTCCACAAACAACAAGTATAATTCTGAATCAAATAACAGAAGATGCTGGTGCAGCGTCTTCTGTTATGAGTTGCGCTTTTACATTCTTTGGATGTATAGGTATGCTTTTGATTTCTTCTAGCTTTTTAAATAGAATAGCTATTATGGGGCTTATGTATATGATAACTTCAGTTATAAGCTTAATACTTTGGTTGAGTATTTCTAAAAAACATGCATAGAATATTGTCTGAAGAAGAACTAAAATCTATATTTATTTAAAATCAAATCAAGTTATCAATAAGACTATCAGCAGACTATACACTTATGAGACTATTGATATTATGCTGAGGTCGGTGCGACCTTGATAGCTTGGGTAAACTTGTCTCATTAGAGATATTAACCAAGAAGCTTCGAGGTAGTTCACTATTGAAGAGACTAATATGAGGTTATTAAATCCTGAAATCATTGAAAGCAAAGGAAAAGCACCAGAACAGTATGCAGATTTCAATGATGAGTGGTAGAAGCAATGGTGTGAAAATGTGATTGGATAATTGCAGTAATAAAGACTAACATTGGAACATTGTATTCCTCTGTTAGTCTTCTTTTTAGAAACAAAAATTTTTACAGACTCAGTCTTATTTCTAAATTTTCAGTTCAGTTCGTCTATTATTAATAATTTTTTCTAATTCATCAGCGGCTTTAACAACATCATCTTGAACTATAAGTTTGCCGCCTGTTATATTCACTAAATCTTCTTTTAAAACCTTAGTTACAATTTCACTTCCATCTATAAATGGTGATATAGCAACATGTAATGGTAAGCCTAGTGATAATCCAAATGCTGCATCAGCTAAGGCTTGTTCTTCAAGCCATTGTGGTGCTGATAATACAAGCGGAAGTTGAGGTATATCTACACCTAGATTTTCTGCAAGTTCAGTTGCTACCATTTCTAATCTACCAATGGCAAGACATGGACCAAAGTTTAATACTGGTGGTATACCGAGTGTTTTACAAACTTCTTTTAAGTTATCTCCAGCAAGTTCAGCTGCTCCAGGTGACATAAGACCTACATTTTCAAGACCACCTGAAGAACAACCGGCTGAAAGAACTAAAATATCTCTTTTAATTAATTCTTTAGTTAGCTCTACAGTAAATACATCATGACCTTTTGCAGTTAAGTTAGAGCAACCCACTACTCCAGCTATACCTTTAATTTTTCCTTGAACTATTAAATCAATAAGTCCATTCCAATTCCCGCCTAAGAATTCTTTTAATGAACCTTCACTAACTCCTGTTACAACATCATCATGACCATGATCTTTAGGAATATCTATTTTAACAATAGCTCTTCTGTTTTTATAGCTTTCTAATGCTTCAATTATAATTTTTTCACTTATCTCTTCTGCATTATTCATATCAAAATTTATATACTCAGCATTTTTTTTCTTGGCTACATCATCTATACAAATAGTTTTTACATTAAATTGTTCAGCTACTGGTTCGAGACCTGGTATTGTACAATTAAATTCGGATAAAATTAAATCTATACCTCCTGTTGCAAGTACTGCTTCACTTGTGTAATTATTACCAGCATGACCTGAGAATACTTCAGAATAATGTTCTCCTCTTAATTGTAAGTCTTGACCTACACAAGTACATCCAACTAGTCTGAAACCTTTTGCTCCAGCTTCAACTGCTCTTTTCTTAACATCTTCAGTTATTAATTTATCTTGAAGATGCGCAATATCAGAATGCTGATGTCCTGTTACCATTATGTTTATATAATCTGCATCTATTACTCTAAAGCCTACTTTTGCTTGTCTAATTTTTGGTGCTCCAAGCATAACATCGTTTAATAGATTAGTAAGAACTAAACCATATATTCCTGTAGCAATTCCAAGTCCTAATGCATTAAATAACATATCTACAGGGTCACTATTTAAATTTGTAGATGTTTTTACTATGGCGTCAAAAACTTCTGATTTGGCTCCACCTGGTAATATGTTTAATTCTTCCCAAACTTTATATCTTGGAGCATAAGCTAATTTCTTTACTAACTCCATTTTTTCAAATCTTGGCTTATATAAATCCTTTAAAACTTCATCTGCTACTTTAATTGCTTTTTGATTTTCATCTGTTTCCACAATATCAAAAATTTCTGCAAGTTTATCTAATGTTTCTATACTTTTTATCTTAAGATTACCTTTTCCTTCTCCAATGTTTTTTAAGTTTCTAGCTGTAGTTTCTACTACATGAAGATAACATGCTGAACCAGCTGCTATAGCTCTTAAGAAGTTTCTTGCAACTATAGTATCTGCATCTGCACCACAAATTCCTTTTGGTGATTTAGGTGTAATCTTACAAGGTCCATTTGAGCACAGTTTACAACACACGCCGTTTTTCCCGAATTTACACTTTGCCTTTTGGGATTCAACTCTATTAAAAGATGTTTCAACTTCCTTTTTTGATGATAAAAATTCACACAATTTACAATCTGCTGATGTACACATTGACATATTAATCGTCTCCTTATATATAAATATTAAAAATAATGAAAGTTTATTTCAAACTATACCATTTTGGTATAGTTTGAGTTAAAATATAAAAGGCATTTGCCTTTTATATTGGTTATTATAATTAAAAATCACCAAGGTTCATTTTTAAGATGCTCAAAATTTACTTTTTCTAATTCGTCTACTAATGTATTTTGAACATTACTTAAGGCTTTATGTATAGAGCAGTAACCCATTTTATTAGCACTGCATGCCTTTTTATCATAAATACATCTAGTGACTATAATTGGACCTTGTATAGCTTCAACTACATCCTTTAAAGTTATAGTCTTGGGTTCTTTTGTTATCGCGTAGCCACCATTAACCCCTCTAAATGATTTAACTATTCCTGCTTGAGTAAGTTTTCTAGTTAGCTTTAATAAAAATCTAAGCGGAATACTTCCTTGGTCTGATAAAGTTTTAGCATCTAATCTATTATCTACACCTTCTTTAGATAGCATAAGGACTATTCTAAATGCATAATCACATTCTTGATTTATATTCATATATTTCACTCCTTAAAGTATACCTGTTTGGTGTATATTTATGATAGTATATTTTTTTTTAGTTGTCAATATATTATATTTGAAGTATTTTTCATGATAATAGAATTAACAGACTTGAAAAAAGGCTACGTAGATTATAATGTAGGTTTATAATTTACTATAAATAATCAGCAAATATGAATAAAAATTTTCTTCTAAGGTAATACTAATTCTTGAATTTAGTATAAACTAAAGGAGGAAAATTTTAATGGACAAATTGAAAAAAGGTGAACATGAAAAAGCTATGGAGAAAGCAAAAGAAATGCTTGATAGAGGTTGTGGAATGGGGGAGATAGTAGGAAAAACTAGTCTCAGTGAAGAAAATGTAATGAAAGCAAAAAGAAAGTGGGAAGATAGATCTTAAAGTCTACAGTTATATACTATTTGTATAATACGCAAATGTTAAGGCACAATCAAAACAAGTCCATTTGCCAGCCTATTTTCTATCATGCTGCGTCGACAAATTGACCTAATGCCCACTATGAGGGGAATTCGTTTCCTTGCCTGATGAAAAATATTCATGGCAACTCTGGACTTGTTATTTATTTTCATGTGCCTAATTAAATGACTAACTTCAAGTAAATAACTGTCAGTAAGCTATTTGAATAACTTACTGACAGTTATTTTTATAGATTCGAAAGTAACTTTAATTTAAAGATGTATTTTTATGGGACATGCTGTATAATGAGTAAAAAGCAAGTTTTAAAATAATATGATTTTCTATAAAAAACATATTAAAAATAGAAGGAGTGAACATATTGGAAAATGAAATATATGTACTTCAAAAGAAGTTAAAACAAGCAAATATTGAGTTCATATTTTCTGGAACATTTTCTCAAGGGCTAATAGAAGAGCTTGGAGTGGCATTAAAACAGAGATTACAGCTTCAACAAGTAACAAAAAGTAAGATTAGCTCAGCTTTTTTTACTTTTGTGGAACAAACACAAAATATTAAACAGTATGAAGTATCAAAAGAAAATACAAAAGATTTTTCGGTTATTGCTGGTTCAGGTATAATAGCTATTTCAAAAAATGAATTAGGATATTGTATAAATTCTGGAAATGCTGTATCAAATGAAGATATTGCAAAATTGAAAGAGAAATTAGATAAAATAATATTAATGAATAAAGATGAACTTAATAGCTATTTTAGAGAAGTGTCAAGACAAGAAATTGATATGAATAGCGATAGAGCAGGTCTTGGTTTGATTCAGATTGCAAGAAAAGCAGCTGGAAAAGTTGAATATAAATTTGAGAAAATAGATGACAGTTATTCTTATTATATATTAACTGTTACAGTATGAGGTTAAAAATGAATGATTTTGTGATTGAAAATACAAAAAGTACACCATATTTAAAGTTCGGCTATGAACAGAAAAAATTGATTGTTAAAGGTGAATCTTATCCAGAAAATTCCTATAGTTTTTATGAGCCTATCTATAAGTTAATAGATGAATATTTCGTTAGTTTTGACGAACTGACTATAGATTTTCAACTTTCATATATAAATACTAGTAGTATAAAATGTTTAATTATATTATTTGATAAACTTAATGCAAATTATCAAAATGGAAAAAATATTATTATAAACTGGCATTATGATGAGGACAATGGCTTTGATTATGACATGGGACAAGATTTTAAAATGGATATAGATATTCCTTTTAATTTCATTTCAATAAGTGATGAGGAATAGAAAATGGAAGAAAAAGAACCTATTAAAGGCTATAGTCAATCTTACATAAAAAATGTTTTTAGAATAATTTTTATAGCTAGCATAATTATATCTCTTGCAGTAATTATTACAGGATTTTTAGGATACAACAACACAAAAAAATCTCTTATAGATAAAGCAAAATCTCAAGATATTGTTTTTATAGTGAAATCAATGGCATCCAAGATAGATAGTCGTATTAGTAGAGCTGTTGAAACGTCTTATATTTTTGCAAGAGATCCTTTAAATGTTGAATGGATAAAGGGCGAAGAAAAGGATAAAGAGTCTGGAAATTTAGTTTTAAACAAAATAGAAAGTATTGCAAATTCTTATGATTATAGCAATTTTTTTATAGCAGGTGTAAACACAAGGCATTATTATTATAGAGAGAATTCAGAGGGAAATAAAAATAAGGAAGATTTTGTAGTTTTATCAAAAAGTAATCCTGAGGATAGCTGGTTTGACGAAATGATAAAAGCTAAAAAAGAGATGGATTTTAATGTAAATTATGATAGAGCAATGGATGATTCTTTTCTTTTTGTAAATACAATTATGGGAAGTGTTGATAATCCAATAGGTATAACTGGTGTGGGCTTAAGTCTAAATGAGATAACAAAGGAATTTAAAGAATTTAAGGTTGGGAAGAAAAGCAATCTTTGGATGATAGATGATAAAGGGGTAATTCAACTATCTGATATAAGAGACGATATAGGAAAAAAATATGAAGAATTTCTGCCGAAAGACGTGATTAGCAAGATTCAAAATAAGTCTATGGAAGCGCTAGAAAATGTTGAAGTATCACAATATTCTGATAACGATGGTGAAATTATAGACTATGCATATTGTAAACTAAGTTCAAGTGATTGGACTTTGTTTTATGAAATTCCAAGAACAGAAAGTATATCATTAATTGATACATTAAAAACCAATACGATTATAAATGTAATTTTAGTTTTGGCATTTTTTATGATATTATTTTATATTATTTCTCGAAAAATTGCTAATCCATATAAACAAGCCATTTTAATTAATATGGAGCTTGAGAATAAGGTAAATATAAGAACACAAGAATTAAAAGAGTCTAATCAAAAAGTTAATGATAGTATAGAATATGCAAAGAGATTACAGGAATCTATTTTACCATCTGAAGATGATCTAACAAGAGTATTTAAAAATAATTTTGTTATTTGGAGACCTAGGGATACAGTTGGAGGAGACTTTTTTTGGCTAAGAGAAATTGATGATGTGATAGTACTTGCAGTAGGAGACTGCACAGGACATGGTGTTCCAGGTGCATTTATGACAATGACTGTTAATGCAATATTACATAATATAGTGACTATGGTAAATAAAGATGATCCGAGCATAATTTTAAAAGAACTTCATATGCAGCTTAAGCAGGCTTTAAATAAAACTTCAAATTCTCAAAGTGTTGATGATGGATTGGATATTGCTATTTTTTGTATAAAGAAAAAATCTAGTTTACTATATTTAGGTGCGAATCTGGAGTTATATGTTAAGCGTGATAAAGAGGTTAACATCTTAAAACCTCAGAGCAAGGGAGTTGGATACAGTTATATAGACTTGAAGGATTCTTTATATAATGAGATTGTATCAATTGAAGAAGGCGATATATTTATAGTTAGCACAGATGGTTTTATTCATCAAAATGGCGGAGTTAAGAATTATCCTTTTGGGAAAAAACGATTATATAATATGATACAAGAATGTGAATCTATAGATTTCAATTCAATGAAAACTGAATTTGAAACTACACTAGAAGTGTATATGAACAATGAAGAACAGCGAGATGACATTACTATTTTTGCATTTAAAGTAAAATAGATATAGAATTTGGGGTGGTATTATGGTAGATGTTGAATCAAATTTTTTTGAAGATGAAAAGGCACTGATTAAAGAAGCAAGGGAAGTAATTAAAAACAATAAATACGATCAAAAAACTATAATAGAAAAATTTTCTATAATTATCAAACATTTTGATAAGCTAATAAGAGAGGTTGAAAAGATAATAAGAATTAGCGATGGACAACAAGAATATCTTCATAGGATTCAATGTGATTTGAAAAAGGAAATTGAAGATCGGACAAGAGCAGAGGAAAAGCTAAAATATTTTGCAGCTATAGATACACTTACAGGTTCTTATAACAGAGGTATGGGATTAACATTTTTGGAGAATGAATTTAAAAATATAAGGAGAAACAAGGGATTTTTTTCTATATGCTATATAGATGTTAATGGATTAAAATTTGTAAATGATAACTTTGGACATTTTGAAGGTGATGAGCTTCTTGTAATGATATGTAGATTTATCAAAGGCGTTATAAAAGATAATGATATTTTATGTAGACTAGGTGGAGATGAATTTATAATTCTTTTTCCTAATAGCAAAGAAGAACATGTAGAAAAAATTATAGAAAGAATTATTTTAAATATAGATATAGAAAATAAAAAGAAACTGAGGCCTTATGATATTTCATTTAGTTATGGAATAGTTCAAGTGGATTATGATAATAGTAGGTGCATTGATGAGATTATTCAGATGGCAGATGCGAAGATGTATGAATATAAGAAAAAATATAAGAAATCAATAAGGAAGCAATGATGAAATAATAGTTAAGCTAAAAGAATCTTGTGAAGATACATTAAAGCTTTTTGAGAGATTTTATAGAGGGGATAAATTAGTGGAGGAAAAGAATATAGCACTATACTTCCATCAAAAAACTTTGCCAATACTTTATTGAAGTGTTGGCAAGGTTTTTTATATTGAGAAATTTTCTAATTTTTTAATTAATTTAATATACTAAACAATACCAATTTTATAAATAGGGTATTAGAAATTTAATCTATATTAATAGTTTTATCTATTTTAAATTCATCAAGTTTTTTCCCTTTTGAACTAATTGCACATACTTTGATATAATCTGTCTCCACATCTACAACTAAAAAATGATATACATCAATAGGGGATACTACAATTCCTTTTTTACTTTTATATTTATCACGAAGCTTTTCACCGCCGCCACCTGCAATTACTTGATTAATGCGTTTTTTATAGCAAGAGTTTTCGTTGCTGAAAGAGCTGTCTATTATTCTTCTTGAATAGTTATGCTCATGTCCAGAGAAAACTATATCCACGTCACACTTATCAACTACTTTCCAGAAAGAATCTCTATATTCTGGATATAAATCAAGACAGTGACCAAGATGAGCTCCAGTAGGAAATGCTGGTGAATGTATAAAAACAAGTTTATTTTTCTTGCATTCAGAAGCCTTTTCTTCAAACCAGTTAAGTTGAACTTTGTCAATTTTATGTGTTGATCCATAGTGAAAAGCATTAAGTATTATAAGTCTAGTATCGTCAAAATCCATATAATAAACTGTTTTATTATAACCCTCAAGGAATTCATCAGGATTTAAATCAATATAAACGCTACTAAAGACTTTTTCAAATCTATCATCTGTTGGCTCTATATTAACTTCGTGGTTACCTATTACAGGGATTAAGGACTTATTTGGATGATATTTTTCTATTATACTTCTTAATCTGTTTAGCTGAAAAGTTAGTATTTCTTCTTTGCAGTTTCCTGCTACAGTATCTCCACACATTACAATGAATTCAGACTCAGGATTCAATTTACATGTTTCATTCAGTATTGTTTTTAGTACTTTTTCATTTATACCATTTTCTTTACCTTTTGAGTCACCAAAGACTATAAATCTCATTTTTTCTCCTCTCAAAATAATATTCAATTAATTCATTAATAATTTACGTGCAGTATTGTGACCATTTGGCATAAAGGTCTGCTCTACTGGTTTTAACAAAAGCTAAAAATTGTTTTTTGTACCCAAGTTCTGCTAATCCTTCTATAATTAAAGATGGATATATGGTTCTCTTCTTCATAGCTCTAGCAGTATCAATAAGTTTAATTTCATCTGATGGTGTTAGAAAAATATGAAATGGTGCTGCATCCAATCTTGTGTAACCTACAAAATTCATAGCTTCATACAGTTCCATAATTTTATTTGAAATGTTTTGTGTAAGAGGATGTGATGATAAATATTTATCTAATTCAATACCATTTATATATTCTCTTATAATATAGTCTTTACCAAATTCATGAAGTCTTGGAAAATGTGAATCTTTTTGTGCCATAACTAGAGTTTCTATTTCATCTACACATACTTGTTCTCTTTTAAAAATTTTAATGCATCTTTGGGAGTCAATTTTATATACTTTACCTTGTGTTCCAGCACCTAAAAATTGCAGTTTATTTATATTTAAGCCTGCATATAGTTTAATAACAATCACCTGACTAAATAGTAATATAATATTAGCATATGATGATAAATGGCTTTTTGATTTATGAAATTTTCAGAATCTGTTTTTTATTTCTTAAGAATTTCAATCTTTTCCAAAGGAAAAAACAAATAATACTAGAATAATATTTAAAATATAAAACAGTTATATAGAGTTTTACAAAATAGGGATTAAATTGTTATTTTAAAAGGTATTTTTATCAAATTTAGACAAAAAGACGAACAATATATTGAGAAAAAACAAAAAAATACATGAAATAATCAAATTAGTATTGATTTATAAAACAAATTATTGTAGCATTAAGAATGTAAAAATGATCTATATAGTGCACACATAATGTATTACATTATGCCTAAGCATATCACTAAATCTTTAGAGGCATATGAAAGGACAGAATGTAGTAGATTGGTATGTAATATATAAATAATAAAAAATATACCTGTATATGCTTAGAGATAAGGTTTAAGCGTTTCTACCGGACTACCGTAAATTGTCTGACTATGGGTGTTTATAGATATTCATGATTATTTATAAACCCCTTTGTAATAACAAAGGGGTTTATATATTTTATTGAGTGTCTATAAATTCTTGTTATATTCTTTTATTAATGTTAGTTTAATCAACTAACGAAAAATATTATTTTTGAGCGGCAATGTTTATTTGTATAGCTCATAAAATAGGAGGAATTTAAATTGGACAATGTATCAAACAAATCGGTAAACAGAACGGAGAATAGTATGCTAGAAAAAATATTTCATTTATCAAAAAACAAAACAACAGTTAAGACAGAAATACTAGCTGGGATAACTACTTTTTTTACAATGGCATATATATTGGTTGTAAATCCAAGTATTTTAAGTAAATCAGGTATGGATATATCCGCAGTATTTACAGCAACAGCATTGGCGTCTTTTATTGGTACTTTAATTATGGCACTTGTTGCTAATTACCCATTTGGTATGGCACCAGGTATGGGTTTAAATGCTTTTTTCACATTTACAATTTGTTTATCAATGAAGTTTTCATGGCAAACAGCTTTGGCAGCTTCATTAATTGAAGGACTTATATTCTTAGCACTTAATTTATTTAAAGTTAGGCAACTTATTATTGATAGTGTTCCACAGACGTTAAAATATGCAATTAGTATAGGTATTGGATTTTTTATAGCCTTTATAGGGTTACAAGATTCAGGGATAATTGTTGCAAATGAAGCTACATTAGTTTCTATTGGAAATGTAAAAAGTATAACAGTTTTGTTAGCTTTTTTTGGAGTTATATTGATATCAATCTTATATCATAACAATGTAAAAGGTTCATTCATTATTGGAATGTTTTCTGTATATGTACTTGGTTTGATATTTGGAGTTTCTAAGCTACCTACTGGAATAGTATCTCTTCCACCATCAATTGCTCCAGTATTTATGCAGTTTGATTTTAAGAGTGCAATGGTAATAGGAATAGTTCCCGTTATTATTACTATGCTATTTATAGATATATTTGACAGTATTGGTACGTTAATTGGACTAGCTTCAAAAGCTGGCTATTTAGATGAAAAAGGTAATGTTCTTAATGCAAATAAAGTATTAACTGCTGATGCAGTTGGTTCAACAATAGGAGCATGTTTAGGAACTTCTACACCAGTAGCTTTCATTGAATCGGCGGCAGGTATTGCTGAAGGTGGAAGAACAGGTTTAGCTGGTTTAACAATAGCCGGATTATTCCTTTTATCATTATTCTTTTCACCAATTTTAACGGTTATACCATCTTTTGCTACAGGACCAGTTTTAATTGTTTTAGGACTTTTAATGATGGAGCCAATAACAAAGATTGATTTTTCAGATTTCACTGAAGGACTACCTGTATTCCTTACATTAATATTAACACTTTTAACATATTCAATTACAGATGGTTTAGCATTTGGATTTATATCATATGTGTTAATAAAATTATTTACAGGTAAATCAAAAGAAATTCCTAAGCCAATGTATGTTATTGCAATTTTATTTATTATAATGTTCGCACTTTAAAATATAATTAAATAAGAAATACTTCATGTTTTCTTACAACATGAAGTATTTTTTATGCTTAATAGTACAATTTATTTCGGCAAATTATTACCCAAGTATAATTTTTAAGTTAGTTATCTATAGTTATTTTAATATAATTAGCTCAATTCTTCTATTTTTTTGCCTGTTTTCATCTGTATCGTTAGGTGCAATAGGAGAATATTCGCCAAGTCCTGCTACTTCGAAGGCATTTGGAGAAATTTGTTCATTTACAGGAAGTTCTTCAGTATAATATTTTACTACACTTATAGATCTAGAGGTAGAAAGTTCCCAGTTACTATCAAAATTATTGTTTTTTATTGGAATATTATCAGTATGTCCTTCTATTCTAATTTTTTTATTATATTTTTTTAGGACAGAACCAAAGGAATATAAAGTTTTTTTTACTTCTGATTTTAAAACAGCTTGTCCTTTATCAAAGAGAAGGTCATCTCTAAATGTAAGAAGAACTCCGCGTTCAGATTTTTTAACTACTATCTCAGAATCTAAGTCTTCTGAGGAAAGTATTTCTTTTATTTCATTATATATTTCATCCATAGTGTCTTCTTCTTTTACTTTATTTTCAGAAGTATTATCGATTGGTAATTCAAATAAACTTACTACAGATTCCCCATCTTGGTTCATACCCGCTGAAGACCCGCCAGCAAAGGAACTATTAACTGAAGCAGCAGCAGCTTGAAATTTTTTTGCATCTACACTTGACATAGCGAATAAAAGTACAAAGAAACAAAGAAGAAGGGTAACGAGGTCACCATATGTGGCAAGCCATTCATCTCCACCACTTTCGTCGTCAGAATCTACGTTGAAATCGTCATTCATAAAAATTCCTCCTTTTCTTTATTATTAATTTTCATCTTGATTATTTACTGCTTCTGCTTGTGAACGTTCTTTCTCATCTAAATAAGCTAATAATTTTTTTCTCATTACTGTAGGGTTTTCACCAGCTTGAAGAATTAGTAATGCTTCTATAACCATTTCTTTTTGAAATACTTCTTCAGAGGTTTTTGCTTTAAGTTTTTTTGATATAGGCATAAAGAAAACATTAGCTAGCAAAGAACCATAAAAAGTTGTAATTAAGGCTACGGACATCTGAGGTCCTATGCTTGATGGATCAGATAGATTCTTGAGCATATTAACAAGACCAATTAATGTTCCTATCATACCAAAGGCAGGAGCTAAAGCAGCACCAGTATCAAAAACACCTCTATTATTTTTATGTCGTTCTAAAATACCTTTTACTTTTAGGGTTAAAGTTCTTTTAATTACCTCAGGTTCCATTCCGTCGATTACCATCATCATACCATCTTTAATAAAAGAGTCCTCAATTGCTTGAATTGAGTCTTCTAAAGATAGAAGTCCTTCACGTCTTGCTTTGGTAACATATTCTGTAAAGCTTTCCACTAATTGAATTTCACTTACTTTACTTTCTTTATATATTAGATTTACAATTTTAAAAAATTTCTTGAGATTTTTACCTTTACTACTTACTGATATTGCGCCAGCAGTACCACCAAGAACTATTAATATTGATGGTATGTCTATAAATGTAAGTAAAGATCCGCTAGTAAGTATACTTAATAATATAAACCCAATACCTATGATAAATCCTAATATTGAAAAAATATCCATGATTTCCTCCTAATATGTATTTGTTAAATGGGTTGTACACTAAAAATTTTGTATTAATGATACAACACACAAATTAGATGCATTTAAGTAAGATTTAATAATAGAAGAATATGGTTTTATTTTATCATATTTTACTTTAAAAAAGCTATAAATTATGTGATGTTAGCGTAAAAGAAAGGAATACACGATTGAAATAAATAAAATTAAATTATTATCTTCTATATACATTAAAAGTTAAGCTAAGATTAAGGTTTAAATGTTAGTATATATTTATCAACAATAATTAAAAATAATTAGTTTAATTATAGACAATATCTAGGAGGAAAAATTTATGAAAAAGAAATTTATAACTATAATATTGGCATTATCTTTATGTGCAAGTATAACGGGATGCACAAAGCAAAGTGATGTTAATACTGAAACAACTCAAACTGAAACAACTTCAGAATCTACAATACTTTCAAATATTAATATATCTTCTGACAAAACTGAAAGCGTAGGAGAAGCAGATACCTTTATTGAATTAGGAAACAATATAACTGTGGAAGGTAAAGGCGCAACTGTAGAGAATAATAAGGTTACTATTACTTCTGCGGGTACCTATAGCATAAAGGGTTCTTTAACTGATGGACAAATAATTGTAAATGCAGGAGATGAGGATAAGGTATATATTATTTTAAATGGTGTAAAGGTAATGGTTCATTAACTGTTGATGCAAAATACAAGAATGGTATTACAAGTAAAGATGATTTAGAAATACAAGGTGGTAACATTACTGTAAATTCTAAAGCAGATGGTCTTAGAGGAAAAGATTCTGTAGTTATAACTAATGGAAATATAACAATTAATTCTGGTGAATATGGAATGCAATCAAATAATGATGAAGATCCAAAAAAAGGATATGTATTAATTGAAGGTGGAAAAATTAATATTACTGCTGGAGAGGATGGTATTCAAGCAGAAACAAATGCATTTGTAAAAGATGGAGATATAACAATTAATACAGGTGGTGGTAGTGCAAATGCTATTAGTAAGAAAGGTGATATGGGTGGACCAAGCATAGAAAGACAAGCCGATACTAAAGCTGCTGATATAACTGTATCTACAACAAGTGAAGAGGAATCAGCTAGTACTAAAGCTATAAAGGCAGGTGTTAATATAGTAACAGAGGGTGGAACTTTTAATTTAGACGCTTGTGATGATGGAATGCACTCAAATAATAATTTGGTAGTTAATGGTGGTAATTTCAATATATCTTCAGGGGATGATGGTATGCATTCAGATTCTACTTTAACAATAAATAGTGGTACTATAAATATTATAAAATCTTATGAAGGTATTGAAAGTGAAACAATAACAATTAATATCTAATCTAAGGACAACCCTCCGCTTATTAACTATCCCATTGATCTTCTTTTTCAATTCTAAAAAAACTTTATCGTTTGGACTGTTTGGAATATTATAACTTCTTAATCTAAGCTTTTCTTTATAATAAGGATTAGAAATAGAATGTCTAATCACATCGTTATTTTCAGTATCATAATAAATATTATATATACTATAATTTTTACCGGACTTACAATGTTCATCTGGGTTCATATACTGTAGCAACCTTGGTATTAAATTATTATATTGTTCTTTATTTAATAAAAACTTTTTCTCATAACGCTTAAAAGATTTAATTGCCATATTATCTCCTCCATTTAATTACTTATTAATTACCTTTGACTCTATTATATATAACTAACCTTAAAGATAGCTGAATGAAAATATAGAATTTAATATAACTGTGAAGATGAGAAATATATTCAAAGTCTATATTACTTAAAAGATTTTAATATTCTAATCTAATTATAGTGTTTAAAATAAAG
>Ga0183100_1000653_pt1 | contig 23953 bp, 21 predicted proteins | sample Biomet2_FD_127789 | JGI IMG/M metagenome (GOLD analysis project Ga0183100, IMG submission 127789) | Microbial communities from bioreactor (seeded with anoxic lake sediment) at LBNL, California, USA - Biofuel metagenome 2 | ecosystem: Engineered > Bioreactor > Anaerobic > Unclassified ...
GTGTACGCGAAATTATAGAAAATGTTTACGCTCGTTTGGCTGATGCCGGAGTAATAAAGAATTTGGGAAGCGGTATGATTATTGCTGGTAATGGTGCCGCATTACGCAATTTGCGTGAAGCTTTGACAGATCGTTGCAAGATGGACGTTCGTTATGCCTCGGTCCGTCGCGATTGTATTGAAGCTGGAGAAATGATAGCGAATAATCCTGAATTTACGACAGCAGCAGCATTGCTCTTTGAAGGAACTGAAAATTGTGCACAGCAAGTGTTTTCCGAATCGAAGATTGAATCTAAAAATGAAGAGTTTGAAGAGACCATATATGACCCGGCATTGGAAGATATTCGACTTAAAGAGGACGAAAAGCAATCTGAAAATGAAAAGATTAATGAACCTGATATAAAGGTAGAAAAAGAAAAAACTTTTTCAAAGGCGAAAAAGTCAAAGAAAGAAGGTTTGTTAATTAAGATAAAGAATTCCATTGATAATTTCGGTGGAGAACTGTTTAGCGAAGACAATAATCAGTAAATAATAAAAGATATACAGATATGGATGAAAATATATTTGAACCCGATGTAGCAAAAGCACCTCAGCCAATCATTAAAGTAATTGGAGTAGGTGGTGGCGGTGGAAATGCAGTCACAAACATGTATAAAGAAGGTATCCATAATGTTTCTTTTGTATTATGTAATACTGATAAGCAGGCTTTGGATATTTCCGAAGTCCCAGCAAAACTTTTGTTGGGACGGAGTACAACGAACGGTTTAGGTTCGGGCAATGTTCCTGAAGTGGGCGAAAAAGCGGCATTGGAAAGCGAAGAAGAGATTCGTCAGATGCTGAGAGATGGCACGCGTATGACATTTATTACTGCCGGAATGGGAGGTGGTACTGGAACTGGTGCAGGTCCGATTGTGGCTAAAATATCCAAGGAGATGGGTATATTGACTGTGGGCATTGTCACTATTCCGTTTGTGTTCGAGGGTCGTCCGAAGATTGTGAAAGCCTTAAAAGGTGTAGAACAGATGGCAAATAGTGTTGATGCTTTATTAGTTATTAACAACGAACGTCTTCGTGACATGTATTCTGAAGCCAAGCTGAGTGTACCTCAGTCGTATAAAAAGGCTGATGAAATTCTGACGACTGCTGCCAAGAGTATTGCCGAAATCATCACGATGGAACTGATTCAGAATGTCGATTTTGCGGATGTGAATACCACCATGCGCGAGGGCGGTATCGCCCTGATGAGCAATGGATATGGTGAAGGAGACGGCCGGTTGCAGCTTGCCATAGAAGAGGCTTTGAAATCTCCGTTGTTAAGTAATAATGATATTTTTAATGCACGTCGCGTCTTATTCTGCCTCTACTTTAGTCATGAGGCTGAATTGGGAATGGACGAGATGTCGGATATACATAATTTTATGTCGCGTTTCAAGACGCGTTATGAAGTGAAGTGGGGTTTTGGTTATGACGATTCATTAGATACAAAGATCAAGATTACCATCTTGGCTACTGGTTTCGGATTAAAGGATGTCCTTTCCGAGCAGCAACAGCAGTACAAATCAGAGGAAGACCGTCAAGAAGCTGTCGAAAGAGATCGTTTGCGTAAGGAGCAGGACGAGGCCGAAGACAGGTTGGTTGAACGTTATTACAAGGATTATTTGGATACGCGTCCCAATGTGGAAATTGTTGTATTTAACAATGATGAACTGGATGATGATAACTTGATTTCAATGATGGAAGATATTCCTCCTTATAAAAGGACACTGGAGGATATAGCAAAGGTTCGTAGAAAGGTGGAAAGAACTTCTACGTTACAGATCGACATGGCAACTCCATCGACACTGTCGCAGGGTGATAATAAGCAAAAAGGTGTAAAAATTAGTTTCAGATAGTATTATTAAAGACATATTCAAAATGGATTTATTTGATAGAGTCAGCGAAGACATTAAAAACGCAATGAAGGCTCACGACAAGATAGCCTTAGAAACTTTGAGAAACATTAAGAAGAACTTTTTGGAAGCGAAGACTGCTCCTGGGGCAGACAATACATTGTCCGATGCTGATGCGGTGAAGATAATGCAGAAAATGGTTAAGCAAGGTAAGGATTCTGCAGATATCTATATTCAGCAGGATCGTCGGGATCTGGCCGATGTTGAACTGGGGCAGATTACTGTTATTGAGAAGTATCTTCCAAAACAGATGACAACCGAAGAGCTTGATGGAGCCTTGAAGGAGATTATTGCAAAAGTAGGTGCTACAAGTGCCAAAGATATGGGTAAGGTTATGGGTACTGCCTCAAAAGCATTGGCAGGTAAGGCTGAAGGACGTGCAATCTCGGAAGCTGTTAAGCGTCTCTTGAATTCATAAAGCATGATTACGTTTACTTGCAGTCTGATAGCGCTTGTTGTAGGCTTTTTTGTATATGGAAAGTTTGTAGAGCGTGTTTTTGGAATTAAGCCGGATCGACAGACTCCGGCTTATTCATTGCGTGATGGTGTCGATTATATTCCGATGCCGACGTGGAAGGTTTATATGATTCAGTTTTTGAATATTGCGGGTACAGGTCCAATATTCGGTGCCATCATGGGTGCACTGTTTGGTTCTTCGTCGTATCTGTGGATTGTTTTTGGATGTATCTTCGGAGGCGCGGTACACGATTATATGAGCGGAATGCTTTCATTGCGCCATGGAGGCGAAAGTCTTCCTGAAACGATTGGCCGCTATTTGGGCTTGAATGCAAAGAAAGCGATGTTGGTGTTCAGCACTATTCTGCTGATTATGGTAGGTACTGTGTTTGTTTACAGTCCGGCCTTACTTTTGGCAGACCTGACACCGCAGTCGCTTGATGTGATGTTCTGGATTGTTGTAGTCTTTATTTATTATGTGCTGGCAACGATGCTTCCTATTGATAAGATTATTGGCAAGATATATCCGTTGTTTGCCTTTGCATTATTGTTTATGGCTGTGGGTTTGATGGTTATGTTGTACGTACATCATCCGGCCATCCCGGAATTATGGGATGGATTGCAAAACCGTCATCCAGATGCTTCGCAACCGATCTTTCCTTGTTTGTTTATCACAATCGCCTGCGGAGCCATTTCCGGTTTCCATGGTACACAAAGTCCGTTGATGGCTCGCTGTCTCAAAGATGAACGCCATGGGCGTCATATATTTTATGGCTCAATGATTACCGAAGGAATTGTTGCCTTGGTATGGGCGGCCGTTTCGTCGTATCTTTTTTACGATAATGGAGTGGCCAATGAAGCAAATATATCTTTGCAGGCTCCGGCTGTCGTTTCGAAGATTTCAAGAGAATGGCTCGGGGTGTTTGGAAGTGTTTTGGCAATTCTGGGAGTTGTTGCAGCGCCGATTACTTCTGGGGATACGGCTTTTCGTTCGGCTCGTTTAATTATTGCAGATTTTTTTCATCTGAATCAGCGCCGTATCGTCAGCCGTTTATATATTGCTGTGCCATTGTTTCTGGTAGCCATCGTATTGCTTTATTATAATATCAGTGATAAGAACGGCTTCAATGTTATTTGGAGATATTTCGGATGGGCAAACCAATCTTTGGCTACCTTTACTTTGTGGGCTGTCACTGTATATCTGACTACTCATAAAAAACTGTATTGGGTATCGCTGGTTCCGGCACTATTTATGACAGCTGTCTGTACGGCGTACATTTTTGTTGCCCCCGAAGGATTGAAATTCCCGGCTACCATCTCGCAGATTATCGGTGTATGTTTTGCTGTTGCAGCTTTTGTCTTCTTCTGGATTTGGAAGATTAAACGCGTAGATCCGGCGCCATGTGCAGAAGACGAAGATTAATATTGAATGTCAGCCTGCTGTGTCTGGTCTGTCTGATTGCCGTTCCGTCATGGAGTGAATCGATCGATCGTAAGGCTGTTGTGGAGCGCCATCGTGTGGTCACGACAGGCACCTTGCTCCGTAGTCCGGCGCAGGTCGGTAATGGAAAGTTTGCGTTCGGAATGGATGTAACAGGCTTGCAAACCTTTGTTCCTTTCAATACGCTTTCCGATTGGGCGTGGCACAGCTTCCCTTATCCGTGTGGTCTGACACCAGCCGATTATAATCCGGTGATTATTGAAACACACGGGAAGAAGGTTGCCTATCAGCAGTTCAACCGCCAGGATTCAACAATCTCGGACTGGTTGACCAGAAATCCACATCGTTTCAATTTGGGGCGTATAGGCTTTCGCTTACGCGATAAGGAAGGAAAGGAAGTGACTGAGTCCGAAATCAAAGGCGTTCGTCAGGAGGTGGATCTTTGGACAGGGGTAGTCACTAGTCGTTTTGAGATCGATTCCAGACCGGTGTTCGTTCGTACTGTTTGTCATCCGGAAAAGGATATGATTGGCGTCACTGTTGAGTCAGAACTGTTGAATAAAGGACAGATTGCTGTTTTCTTCGATTTCCCTTATGCCGACACGCGTCAGTTCCCTAATTATATTGGCTGTTACAACATGACTTCGGCACATAGTTCAATCTGTCATGTCATGTCACCTAATGCGGTACGCATAGACCGGACAATGGACAGCACGTCCTATTCAGTTAATGTGGCTTGGGATGGTGAGGCGTCGTTTAACCGTCCCTCTACTGCATCTCATTTCTTTCTGCTTCAGCCGAAACACACTAGTTCGTTTTCTTTTTCGTGTCGTTTCTCACCCGAGAAGGTTGCTCCGGACAGAGAATCGGTGTCCTCGATTGAGCAAGAGAGTGCCTCAGCTTGGAAGAAATATTGGCTTTCGGGTGCCGCCGTTGACTTGTCGGGCAGTAAAGACCCGCGTTGGGTAGAGTTGGAACGCCGTATTGTTCTTTCGCAGTATCTGATGCGCGTGAACGAAAGCGGGCTTTTTCCCCCGCAAGAATCGGGATTGGTAAACAATGGTTGGTACGGACGTTTTCATTTTGAGATGATATGGTGGCATGGTGTCCATTTCGGTCTGTGGAACCGCATGGATTGCTTCGATCGTTATCTTGATGTATATAAAAAATTTATGCCCGAAGCGCTAAGCCGTGCTAAATGCGAAGGACGTATCGGTGCGCGCTGGCCGAAATGTACGGGCAATTTTAATCGTGAATGGCCGTGCGGTGCTCATGCCTTTATTCTTTGGCACGAGCCGCATCCGATTTATTTTGCCGAGATGGATTACCGTCTGCATCCGACGCCCGAGACATTGGACAAGTGGCGGGATATAGTGATTCAGACGGCGGATTATATGGCTTCGAACCCGTTTTATGACAAACATACAAAGAAATATGTTATTGGTCCACCCATCGTAGTCGTTTCTGAAAATACCGACCCGATGCAAACTATCAATCCTGTCTTCGAACTTAGTTACTGGCGTTATGGCTTACGTACTGCTTTGAAGTGGGCTGATCGTTTGCAACTGCCGACAAAGGCAACGAAGCGATGGCGCGAGGTTCTTCAAAATCTGGCTCCTCTGCCTGTGAAGGATGGCGTTTACACCACGTATGAAGGTATTCCAGATATGTGGACAAAATTCACCTTTGAGCATCCGGCGTTGACCGGAATCTTGGGAATGCTGCCCGGAGATGGTGTTGACAAGGTAACGTTCGATCGTACATTGGATAAAGTATCGAAAGAGTGGCAGTTCGATCGTATTTGGGGTTGGGACTTTCCGATGATGGCAATGGCAGCCGCGCGCACCGGCCGGCCGACGTTGGCTGTTGATATGCTGATGCATCCGTCGTATGGATTTCAGTTCGATGAACATGGTCTGGCTACCGGTGGCCCGTTTCCATATTTTCCTTCTAACGGTGCCTTGCTTACAGCTGTTGCCATGATGTGTGGCGGTTGGGATGGATCTGTAGGCGAAGTGCCGGGTTTCCCGAAGGATGGTAGTTGGACGGTACATTGCGAAGGTTTTGTTCCGATGCAATAATTATTACTATTCTCGTCGGCAAAATTATATTCAACCGGCCAATGTACGTAGTAAGGATTATACACTCTCTTGAAGAGATAGTTTTATAAGTATGAGATATTTCAATAGAACAGTAAATCAATATAATAGATCGGTTATTCGTTTATAACACAATTTTGTTAACAAGTTGACAAGATTAATAAGAGATACCTTCGGCGAGTAAATATGTACTGATTTAATTCCTCTAGCAGGTTCTTGATCATTATTTGTTACTTTCTGAGAATTCCGTCCATTCTGACAAAGAGAGGAGACGGGCTATGGCTCGGTTTTGTTGCTTTACGTTTCGCTCGATTGTTAAATACTAAATTTTACCTGAAAAGGAGTATCTATTCCGAAAATAATGCGTAATATTGCAATCGAAATAAACGAATTAATATAAAAATGACACAATCAGGTTTTATATATTTTACCTGGGCATTGATGACCCCCTGGGGGGTTAGCATTTGTAAATAGCAACTGTGGGGACCACGTCACCGCTTTGTAGCAACCGACAAGTTGCATCCGTTTTTCAATTTCCTTTATATAATAATAAATTCAGACGTCTGTGAAGTGATGCGCCGATCGTGTGTCCGCAGGGGTTATAATAAATACGTTTTCCGATGAAAGTATTAAAATTCGGCGGGACATCCGTAGGTTCCGTGAATAGTATTCTGACCGTGAAGAAGATTGTGGAGGCTGTTGATGAGCCTGTAATTGTTGTCGTGTCCGCACTAGGTGGAGTAACTGATAAATTGTTGACTACTTCAGCCATGGCTACTAGAGGCGATGCTGACTATGAAAGTGAGTTCACCGAAATTATCGCCCGCCATCTTGACGTGATTAAGGGCGTAATCTCCGACGAACAACGATGCCGTAAAGTGCAAAATGAGGTAATGGAATTGATGGATGAATTAGGTAATATCTTCAAAGGTGTTTACCTGATAAAAGATCTTTCACCTAAGACCTCTGATGCAATAGTCAGTTATGGTGAGCGTATTTCGTCACTCATCGTCTCAAACGTTATTGACAAAGCGCAATTGTTCGATTCGCGTAAATTTGTAAAGACTCTCCGTCAGTTTAATAAACATATAGTTGATTTTCCCTTAACCAACAAACTGGTGAAAGATACATTCAATCCGTTGCCAAAGGTGTCGGTTGTACCTGGTTTTATTTCATCGAGCATAGAGACTGGCGAGGTAACGAACCTTGGACGCGGAGGCTCCGACTACACTGCTTCTATCTTGGCTACAGCTCTTGATGCTTCCATTTTGGAGATTTGGACTGATGTTGATGGTTTTATGACAGCCGACCCTAAGGTAATAAGTTCAGCTTATGTGATCGACAAGCTTACTTTCACCGAAGCCATGGAATTGTGTAACTTCGGCGCGAAAGTAATTTATCCGCCGACGATATATCCGGTCTATCACAAAAATATACCGATACTTATTCGTAACACGTTCAATCTGGATGCACCAGGAACATATATTTCTAAAGAAAAGGAAAAGATTTCGGGGAAGGCTCTTATCAAAGGTATTTCATCTATCAATGACACTTGTCTGGTGACAGTGCAAGGCTTGGGTATGGTTGGTGTTATTGGTGTCAATTATCGTATATTTAAGACATTGGCAAAGAGTGGAATAAGCGTGTTTATGGTATCGCAAGCCAGTTCTGAAAATAATACAACATTTGCCGTACGCAATGCTGACGCCGACCTGGCTGTGCAGGTATTGAATCAGGAGTTTGCACTCGAACGCTCACAGGGCGAGATTAGCGAGATTATAGCTGAAAAAGAGTTGGCCACTGTTGCTATCGTTGGTGAGAATATGAAGCGTACGCCGGGTATTGCCGGAAAGCTTTTTGGAACATTGGGCAGTGCTGGCATCAGTGTGATTGCCTGTGCACAGGGAGCTTCGGAGACAAATATTTCGTTTGTTATCAAACGACAATATTTGCGCAAAGCCCTCAACTCCATACATGATTCGTTTTTTCTGTCACAGTATAAAGTATTGAATCTTTTTATCGTGGGGGTTGGTACCGTGGGTAGCAATTTATTGAATCAGATCCGCATCCAGCAACCGAAGCTTATGCAACAGAACGGTCTTAAACTGAATGTGGTGGGTGTCGCTAACAGTAAACGCGCTCTGTTTTGCCGCGAAGGATTGAAGCTAGAGAACTGTATAGAAGATCTGAAAGCCAATGGAGAGGCAAGTTCTAGCGAACATCTACGGAATGTTATTCTGGAGATGAACATCTTCAATTCTGTATTCGTGGATTGTACGGCTAACCAGGATATTGCTGACCTTTATGAAGCACTGCTCAACAATAACGTTTCGGTGGTTGCTGCCAATAAAATCGCAGCTTCGTCCCAGTATTCTAATTACATCAATTTAAAGAAGATTTCACGCCACCGTGGAATCAAATTTCTGTTTGAAACGAACGTGGGAGCCGGCTTGCCTATCATTAATACGATGAACGATCTTATCAATAGCGGTGATCATATTCTGAAACTAAAAGCTGTTCTTTCAGGAACGCTCAATTTTATTTTCAACACGTTGAGTGCTGATGTTCCGTTCAGTCGTGCGATCTTGCTGGCCAAGGAAGATGGTTATTCTGAGCCTGATCCACGCATTGATCTGAGTGGCAAGGATGTTGTTCGAAAGCTGGTGATTTTGGCTCGTGAAGCCGGTTATCAAGTGGAACAGTCTGATGTGAAATGTCAATTGTTTATCCCTGAGTCGTTTTTTAAAGGCTCACTTGAGCAATTCTGGCAAAATGCCAAGCAACTCGACAGTAAGTTTGAGACAATGCGTCAGGAACTGGAGAAAGAACATAAGCGGCTGCGTTTCGTTGCCTCAATGGATAATGGCGAATGCAGGGTAGGTCTTGAAGAAGTTAGTTCGCATCATCCGTTCTATGATCTTGAGGGAAGCAATAATATTATCATGATATCGACAGAACGCTATCATGACTATCCAATGATTATTAAGGGCTATGGTGCCGGCGCCGATGTGACGGCGGCTGGCGTCTTCGCTGATATTATCTCAATAGCAAATATACGATGAAATCGATTATCATTCTGGGTGACGGCATGGCTGATGAGCCAATACCGGCTCTTGGAGGCAAAACGCCGCTGCAGTATGCTGACACGCCCTATATGGATAAATTGGCCGCACTGGGTGTAACAGGTCGTATGAAGACAGTGCCTGACGGATTTCTTCCCGGCAGCGAGGTTGCCAATATGGCTGTTCTGGGCTACGACTTGCCTACTGTCTATGAAGGACGTGGTGTGCTTGAGGCAGCAAGTATTGGATACGATTTAAAATCGGAAGAGATGGCGATGCGCTGCAATTTGGTTTGCATTGAAGGCGATATCTTAAAGAACCATTCGGCCGGTCATATTTCTACGGAAGAATCAGATGAACTTATTAAATTTCTTAATGCGAAGCTTGCTACCGACAAGGTGCATTTCTTTACGGGCGTTTCTTATCGCCATCTATTGGTGGTTAGGGGCGGAGACAAGCGTTTACACTGTGTCCCGCCTCACGATATTCCGTTGCATCCGTTTCGACCGAATATGATTTCGCCGGAGGTCCCCGAAGCCGTTGATACGGCTGAGTTGCTCAATGGTCTTATTCTCGAGTCGCAAAAGATATTGATGGAGCATCCGGTAAATAAAAGACGAGTAGCTGAAGGTAAAGATCCGGCTAACAGCATCTGGCCATGGTCGCCGGGATATCGTCCGGCAATGTTGACAATGCGCGAAATGTATGGCATCAGGAGCGCATCGGTTATCTCGGCTGTAGATCTGATACGCGGCATCGGTGTTTACGCCGGAATGAAAATTATTAATGTTAAAGGGGCTACGGGACTATTTGACACGAATTATGAAGGCAAGGCCGAAGCGGCTATTGAAGCCCTGAAGACAGATGATTTTGTTTATTTACATATTGAAGCAAGCGATGAGGCAGGCCATGATGGAGACATTGCGTTGAAGATTAAAACGATTGAAGATCTTGACAAACGTGTTATCGGTATTGTATATGAGGCATTGCATAAGTGGAATGAGCCCGTGGCTATTGCTATTCTGCCCGATCATCCGACACCTTGTCTGATTCGTACGCACACTAACACGCCGATACCATTCCTGATATACAAACCCGGACAAAAGCCCGACGCTGTAACGCGTTTTGACGAATACTCTGTCTTGAATGGGAAGTTTGGTATTCTACAGAAAGATGAATTTATAAAAGAATTGTTGTCATGAAATATTATAGCACTAATGGGAAGGCTCCTCTGGCTTCGTTGGAAGAAGCTGTTGTTAAAGGGCTGGCTGTCGACAAAGGATTGTATATGCCTGAACATATCCACACTTTGGATCGGAGTACGATTGCCGATATGAAGAACCATTCTTTTCAAGAGATTGCCTGCATTGTTGCTGAGGCTTTCTTCGGGGAAGATATGGATCGAAACGTATTGGACGGGATAGTGAAAGATACACTTGTTTTTGATACTCCTGTAGTACATGTTAATGATGGCATCTATAGTTTAGAACTGTTTCATGGCCCGACACTTGCTTTCAAAGACGTTGGGGCGCGCTTTATGGCACGTATGCTGAGCTACTTCATCCGTAAGGAAAGTTTGGATAAGGTAAATGTGTTGGTGGCAACTTCCGGTGATACAGGCAGTGCCGTGGCTAATGGTTTTCTGGGCGTTGAAGGGATTCATGTGTATGTGCTTTATCCAAAAGGAAAGGTTAGCTACATACAAGAATGTCAGTTTACAACACTTGGACAGAATATCACGGCACTGGAGATCGATGGAACGTTTGACGACTGCCAGTCATTGGTGAAGTCAGCCTTTATGGACGAAGAACTCAATCGTAACATGAAGCTAACTTCGGCCAACTCTATTAATATAGCCCGTTTTCTGCCGCAATCGTTTTATTATTTCAACGCTTATGCACAGCTCGACAGGAAAGGAAAAGCAGATGAATTGGTTATTTCAGTACCGAGTGGAAACTTTGGAAACTTAACCGCTGGTTTGTTTGCTTATATGATGGGTTTGCCTGTGAAGCATTTTATTGCTGCCAACAATTTAAATGATGTATTCTTTGAATACCTGGAAACGGGCGAATATTGTCCACGTCCATCTGTTTCCACGATTGCGAATGCGATGGATGTTGGTGCTCCAAGCAATTTTGAACGTATCCTTGACCTGTTTGGAAAGCAGGGTGATGCCCATCGGCAAATATGTCGATTGATCAGCGGAAACCGGTATGTTGATGAAGAGATTGCTTCGACAATTCATACAACGTATCTTGATTATGGCTATCTGCTGGATCCGCATGGAGCATGTGGTTACCAGGCACTAGTCGATTATCCTTTGAGAAAGGGCGAGACGGGGTTGTTTCTGGAAACGGCTCATCCGGCAAAGTTTAAGATGACGGTCGATCGTATCTTGGATAGCGATATCGTTATCCCTGACAAACTGCAGGCTTTTATGAAAGGGAAGAAGCAAAGCGTTGAACTAACAAAGGATTTTGTTGCATTTAAAAGTTATTTAAAGAGCATTTAATCATTTGTTTACGGGCTTGAATATTTATTCAATAGCCCATTCTTTCATTTCATACATATCGAGGTATTCTTCCCAGCCTGCATCGATCTCCGTATAAATATCGATTGGAAGTGTTTCGAAGCTTGCCAAAGCTTCGTTGAGGCGTTCGCCGAAAACCCGAACGTTGCATGTATAGAAAACCCATGTTTTTTCTCCATCGCCGGTATAAACGGCTGTTGCTATAGCCAGTTTGTCTTTTTCCATCGCGTGACGCAAGGTTACCTCAATTGTTTCTATTTGCGTCGCTACGGCTTCGGAAGGCATTCCTTTTTTGTCGCTCTCATATTTCCACGTGATTTCTACGCGTTCCTTGTATTTGCCTGTATTAATAAATTCTGTCAGCTCATCACGTCCGGAAACCGTTATTAGCTGTCCGTTATCGTTTTGAGAGAGAGCTGTAAACCATTCGTCACTAAGTTTCATTTGTATTTATATTAATTTGTTCGTATCTGTTTATTGTTCGCTCATCATTTCCATAATCAGAGTAGATATAAGAATAATACCGAGTGTTGTACACATCAATACCAGTATCCCGTTGATGTATTTTGCTTTTGGCTTGGTCTCTTCATTTATGTTTTCAAGAAAATAGTCGCGAAAGAAGAGGTACAAAGCTGGGATTGTTGCCCCAGCAGCAAGAAAATCTTCCGGAATGTGGAAGAAATAGGTCTTTGTCAGGCCAATGATTGACCAATGACAAAGGAACAGCACTAACAGAATATTTACTTTCTTTGAAAAAAACAGCAATATGGATATGGTGAACACGGCAACCGTACATGGCATGATTGGCAGCGTCATCATAGGAAAGGTTAGTCCTCGAGAAAGTGAAAACAGAGGATATATAAAGGGTAAAAAGATGAAAACATAAGCCAGTAAATCATATTTACGTGTGCGCTCGAAAGGAGTATAGTTGCTGAAAGCATCCCATACCCAAATAAGTGCCATAACGCCCCAGAAGATGGCCATGACATTGTTATAGCGCCGTTCTTCACAACAAATGGCGTAGTATATGATAGCAATCCAAGCATACAGAAGAATCAGATATATCTTCATGATCAGCTTCGTCTTTGGGGTAGGTTTGCACATTAATAATACAGTCGATAGTATGCCGGCTAAAACAAGGATAATCTGCCATATCCAAGTGCTCGCATTGTAATAAGCTATTGTTTTCCAGAATATTTCCATACATCAACTCTTTTGTTCATGACGGGTGAGAGAAAAGGCTTTGTGCGGAAAGATCATCATTGGAAGGGTTGCGCCTACAGCAAGAAGAAAGATGACAGTAACTGTCACCAAACCGTTCGATACCATCTTTTCCAGATAATTGTGAAGCTTTTCCGGATCGTTGAGCGATTGCATAAGCATGATAAGCGAGAATACCGTATTATAGGCATAACGTCCCGGAATCATTGGCAGCAGTGCCGGAATATAGAGGACAGTCATCGGACAGTATATTTTCTTGCCTAACAGTAGGCTACCGAAGCCAATGACTAATGCTCCAAAAAACGAAGCAGTCGAAATGTCGAATCCGCTAAAGCTCATCAGAGAGAAACGAAGAGCATGTCCGATGGCCGCCAAAATAGCAATCATCTTGAAGGCTCTTAGCGGCGGGTCAGAAATGGCACCGAAACCGATACCGGCCAAGGCTGCAAAGAAACCGTCCAGTATTATATCTACAATCATATCAAATTGTCTTTAACCAGTAGTAATGTAAACGATAATCCGATGGCTATGCTTGTAATGAGCAAAGCTGCTTCTGTCAGACGTGTATATCCAATCAATATGTATCCTTCTACAATATCAATGACGCCATTGATCAATGGAACGCCGGGTACCAGGAAGAGTACGCTTGTAGACAGAGCTAGTTCGGCCGTTGTATGTTCGAAGATCAGTGCTGTTGAAGCAAGAAGTGATGCTACAAAGGCAGAAGCGATGAAGGTTATATACATATTAATTTTATGCTTTTGCATCTGTTGCTTAAGAAAAAGCCCGGTGAAGGTGGCCGAATAAACAATGCACATCGAATAGATATCTCCACCGAAAAGTCGACAGAATGAGGCATTAGCCAGACTTGCCAGAAGAAGAACAAGCAATGGATGTATATGGGGAGCCTTGACGATGTCATTGAACTTCTTTTTCAGTGTTTCTAGTGAAAGATGTTTGTCGTATGCTTCCCAACTTAATGCACTGAGTTCTGAGTTGAAGGTAAAACTGATAGGCAATGCCGGGATATCGGCAATCTCATTATGTGATTTCCCTGTTTTCGGATCGGCTATGGTAACGATGATGCTTTTATGGAAAACCGTTAGTTTAACATCTCTCTCGAAAGCCTCTCCGATGCGTCGGGTGTTGCGTACAACACGAGAAGTATGCACGCCTGCTCCCATCAAACAAGCGGCATATTCAGCTATAAATTTTTCTAAAGAAGGAAAGGATGTATTTGTGTCCATAAGTTATGATTTCTTTGGGCGCAAAGATATTATCAGCAGGCTTTAAGACTCATATCCAGACTTTTTACGGAATGAGTCAGCGCTCCTACCGAAATGAAATCTACGCCACATTCTGCATAATCCCGCAGCGTTTCGTAAGTAATGCCGCCCGATGATTCAATTTCGTAGCGGCCATTTACCATTTGAACGGCTTTCTTTGTATTTTCAATATTAAAGTTATCCAGCATAATCCTGTCTACGCCGCCAAGATTGAGTACTTGTTGCAGTTCGTCTAAATTACGCACTTCGATTTCAATCTTCAGATTCTTGCCTTTTTCTTTCAGATAGTCGTGAGCCCGTGTGATGGCCTGATTAATGCCTCCGGCGAAGTCGACGTGATTATCTTTAAGCAGGATCATATCGAAGAGTCCGATCCGATGGTTTACACCTCCACCGATCTTTACAGCCTCTTTTTCCATGATACGCATGCCGGGAGTTGTTTTACGGGTATCCAAAACATGGGTATGTGTTCCTTCAAGGCGTTTTACATATTTATGTGTCGTAGTGGCGATGCCGCTCATACGTTGCATCACGTTTAGCACCAAACGCTCGGTTTGTAGCAATGAACGTACTTTGCCTTCAACTTTGAATGCGATGTCTCCTTTTTTGACTTCGGCGCCATCGTTGATAAATACATTGATTCTTAGCTCAGGATCAAAATCATGGAAGATGCGCTTAGCCATATCTACACCGGCTAGAATACCATTTTCCTTGATGATGAGTTGGCTCTTTCCCATCGCTGTTTCAGGAATGCAACATAATGTTGTATGGTCGCCATCGCCAATATCTTCGGCAAATGCCAACTTGATTAAGTCATCAATAAGTTGCGCTGTTGTTTTCATTCTATTCTGATTGATTGTATGATTGGTTTGTTGCCTTCTATCTTGTAAGTGACATTAACGCGATAGTTTTTGGATGATGTGGCCAGTTTGCCAACAAGGAATCCGCTATCTTGTTTGTCTGCCTGATGAACCACTGTGAATCCGATAGGTTTGTTTTTGCTGAAGAAAGTGTTGAGCATAGATACGGCGCCGTTGGCGTCACACTTATTGGATGATCCAGGCAAAGCTATATCTATTTCATTATCCATAGTAGAAGCCAATGTCAATATATTGCCACTTTTCAAAGCGTTGGATATCGGATTGATATCGGCTGCATAGGCTGTTATAAGCGCAAATGTTACAGCTATAGTGAGTAAAAATCGTTTCATAAGCTTCTCCTCTCTTTACATGTAATTATATGCAAAGGTACGGAATTAATCTTGTATCTGTAATATATGGTATATAAAAATCACGGAGCTTGTATTTACGAATGTAAGACGAAAGTGGATATTTGTGATGAAAAGCGAGCAATATAGCAGAATAGAGAATTATTTCATAAAAAAAGTCTTATTCTGTTTGCAGATTGACAGAATGTACTTATATTTGCAGCGTTATAAAACGAATAGAAAAAATGATAAGGTTTACACAAAATACATATTGGTGGTGGCGCTTCATACAACTCATAAGGTCGTAAGAAACGCAGTCCTATTATGTATATATGTAAACAATAATATAAAGAAATAGCTAAAAGGTCTGTCGCACTTGCGACAGGCCTTTTTTTATTGTGCTAATCGAATAAACAAAATAACAGTTGAAAAGATGAAAACGTATCAAGTAGACAAGAATGGATTCTATGGGGAGTTTGGCGGAGCCTACATCCCTGAGATTCTTCATCAATGTGTAGAAGATTTGCAGCAGAACTATCTGAAGATTATCGAAAACGAGAGATTTCAAAAAGAGTATAGAGCTTTGCTGCGTGATTATGTGGGTCGACCGTCTCCTCTTTATTTTGCAAAACGTATGAGCGAAAAATACGGTTGCAAGCTTTATCTGAAGCGCGAAGATCTGAATCATACAGGTGCGCATAAGATTAATAATACAGTTGGACAGATACTGATTGCGCAACGGATGGGTAAAACACGTATTATCGCCGAAACCGGTGCCGGACAACATGGAGTAGCTACCGCTACTGTCTGTGCGTTGATGAATATGGAGTGCATCGTGTATATGGGAAAGACTGATGTCGAACGTCAGCATATCAACGTGCAGAAAATGGAAATGCTGGGAGCTACGGTCGTCCCGGTTACTTCCGGTAATATGACGCTTAAAGATGCAACTAATGAGGCGATACGTGACTGGTGTTGTCATCCTTCGGATACCTATTATATCATTGGATCTACAGTAGGTCCGCATCCGTACCCCGATATGGTAGCCCGTCTGCAGTCCATCATCAGCGAAGAGATAAAGAGGCAGTTGATGGAAAAGGAGGGTCGGGATTACCCTGATTATTTGATGGCATGTGTGGGTGGCGGAAGTAACGCTGCGGGCACCATTTATCATTATATCGACGATGAACGTGTGAAGATTGTTCTTGCTGAAGCGGCCGGCGAAGGGTTGGAATCCGGGAGAAGTGCGGCAACAATTCATTTAGGAAAAGAGGGAATCATACATGGTGCGCGTACACTTGTTATGCAGACGCCTGACGGACAGATTGAGGAAGCCTATTCTGTTTCAGCAGGGCTGGATTATCCGGGTATCGGGCCGGTACATGCGAATATGGCGGCTCAGCATCGTGCCACTGTTATGGCGATTGAAGATGATGAGGCTTTGGCCGCTGCATTCGAGCTTACTCGTATTGAAGGAATCATTCCTGCATTGGAAAGTGCTCATGCCTTGGCGGCTTTGCCAAAGCTACATTTCAAGCCTGAAGATGTGGTTGTATTGACTGTTTCAGGTCGTGGAGATAAAGATATGGACACTTATATCAAATATAAAAACAGAGTAAAATGAACTATATATTTCATACAACAAGCAGGAAAGTGATGGGCGATCTTCATACGCCCGTGAGTATTTATTTGAAAGTACGCGATATCTATCCGGAATCGGTACTGTTGGAAAGTTCGGATTTTCACGGCAATGAAAACAGTCTTTCCTATATTGCGCTTTGTCCGCTGGCTAGCATAGGTATTAATAGTGGTAAATGTACATCGACATTTCCTGACCGTACGATGGAAGAATCTTCAATAACCGAACAGTTTGATGTTACGACAGCCATGAATGCTTTCCTGAAGCGTTTTTCCATTGAAGGTGCTGACCGGAAGATTTGCGGCCTATTCGGTTACACGGCTTTTGATGCTGTACGTTACTTTGAGCATATCCCTGTGATGGAAGCACATGATGCCGAGAATGATGCCCCCGATCTGCTGTATATGTTGTACAAATATGTGATCGTGTTTGATCATTTCAAGAACGAGCTAACACTGGTAGAATTGCTTCAGCAGGGTGAAGAATCGAGTTTGCCGGAGATTGAGTCGGTGATAGAAAATCGCAATTTTGCTTCTTACAATTTTCAGGCTACCGGATCGGAGACATCCACAATCACTGACGAAGAATATAAGGCCATGGTTCGCGAAGGTGTTCGCCATTGTTTGCGCGGCGATGTGTTTCAGATTGTGCTTAGCCGACGCTTTGCGCAATCATTCAAGGGTGATGACTTCAAAGTTTACAGAGCTTTGCGAAGCATCAATCCATCACCCTATTTATTTTATTTTGATTTCGGTGGATTTAGGATATTCGGTTCTTCGCCGGAAACGCACTGCAAGGTGATCGACAGACATGCCAGCATTGATCCGATAGCCGGAACAGCTTTTCGTACAGGTGATGTAGCTGTTGACAAGCAGCGGACGGAGGCTTTGCTTAACGATCCGAAAGAAAACTCAGAACATGTGATGCTGGTTGACTTGGCACGCAATGATCTGAGCCGTAATGCGCAGAATGTGCATGTCGATTTCTATAAGGAAGTGCAGTACTATAGCCATGTCATTCATCTGGTATCGCGTGTCAGTGGCGATATTTGCACTGAAAGCAATCCCGTAAAGACGTTCATTGATACATTTCCGGCCGGGACATTGAGCGGTGCACCGAAGGTTCGTGCCATGCAACTTATCACCGAACTGGAGAAGCATAATCGTGGTGCCTACGGAGGTTGCATCGGATTTATTGGCTTCGATGGAAATCTGAATCAGGCCATCACGATACGCACGTTCGTCAGTCGCGGAAATGTGCTCTATTATCAGGCTGGCGCGGGAATCGTAGCCAAAAGCGAAGATTCTCGCGAACTGCAAGAAGTGAACAGCAAGCTCGGCGCTTTGAAAAAGGCGATCGATTTGGCAGAACAATTAAAGAACTAACAAGAGATAATAATTATGGATAAGATATTGCTTTTTGATAATTACGACTCATTCACTTACAATTTACTTCATATAGTAAAGGAACTGGGAGCAGATGTAGAAGTATTTCGTAACGATAAGATTACACTCGATGAGGTGGATCGTTTCGATAAGATTATACTCTCTCCCGGGCCTGGAATCCCTGAAGAGGCCGGCATCTTGCTACCGCTGATCAAGCGCTACGGGCCGACGAAGAGTATACTGGGCGTTTGCCTTGGCGAGCAAGCTATCGGTCAGGCTTTTGGCGCAAAACTGGTAAATCTGAAGAATGTTTATCACGGCGTCTGCTCGGATATGCGAGTAAAGGTAAAGGATACTTTGTTTGATGAAATGGGCAATTGCTTTCGTGCAGGCCGCTATCATTCATGGGTGGTTTCAAAAGAAGATTTTCCGGATTGCCTGGAGGTCACGGTCGAAGATATGAAAGAAGAACAGATTATGGGGTTGCGTCATAGAAAGTATGATGTTGAAGGAATACAGTTTCATCCCGAATCGGTTTTGACACCTAACGGTAAACAAATCATCAAGAACTGGTTATGTCGGTGAGTGGGATTTATCACAGTTGAACATTAATATGAAGATTACAATGAAAGATATATTATATAGATTATTCGAAAATCAATATTTAGGACGTGATGAGGCACGTATCATCCTACAGAATATTGCAAAAGGAATGTATAGCGACACACAAGTTGCCAGTCTCATCACCGTGTTCTTGATGCGTAGTATCTCGGTGGAAGAGCTTACCGGATTTCGAGAAGCATTGCTCGAGATGCGCATACCGGTCGATCTGGCGGAGTTCAGGCCTATTGATATAGTAGGAACTGGTGGCGACGGAAAGAACACTTTTAATATTAGTACAACGTCGTGTTTCGTAGTGGCCGGCGCCGGCTACAATGTCGTGAAGCACGGCAACTACGGAGCAACGTCGGTGAGTGGCGCCAGCAATGTAATGGAACAACACGGAGTGAAGTTTACAAATAATGTCGATAAGCTTCGCAATTCTATTGATGCATGCCATATTACCTACCTCCATGCTCCGCTGTTTAACCCTGCTCTGAAGGCTGTTGCTTCTGTGCGCAAAAGTCTCGGCGTGCGCAGTTTTTTCAATATGCTTGGCCCATTGGTTAATCCGGCAATGCCGGCCTATCAACTGCTTGGCGTGTATAATCTGCCACTGTTGAGGCTTTACAGCTATACCTATCAGGAAAGCGGTACACGCTTTGCCGTTGTTCATAGCCTGGATGGTTACGACGAGATTTCGTTAACCTCGGAATTTAAGGTAGCGATGGCTGATAAGGAAAAAATTTATTCGCCCGAGATGCTTGGTTTTGAGCGAGCTGTGGAGAGCGATCTGGATGGCGGGGCAACCGTGTCTGATGCCGCTGTTATATTTGACAGAGTGCTTAATAACTGTGCAACTATGGCGCAGAAGAACTGTGTTATTGCCAATTCAGCCTTCGCTATCCAGGTGATATGTCCGGAGAAAACGATTGCCGATTGTATGGCTGAAGCTCGCGAATCGCTCGAAAGCGGCAAGGCGCTCCTTACTTTTAAGAAGTTCCTTTCGCTGAATGAGTGAGGGGTTGTTCTTGCGGTAGCCCGTCGCTAATGTGGCGATCGTCGATGGCCATCGATTGCGTAATACGGCATAAAACAAACTATATAATGATTGTCAAACAATGAATGATATATTACAAGAAATAGTAATTCACAAGCGCCTTGAAATAGAGAGACAGAAAGAGGCGGTGAAGATGCGCACTCTGTTGCATCTTTCGGGTGAGCAGTTGGAGCGTCCGACGGTTTCGATGCGTACAGCACTTGAGGCATCGTCATCGGGTATCATTGCCGAGTTTAAGCGCAAAAGTCCGTCCAAAGGCTGGCTACATCCGGATGCAGCTGTTGCTGAGATTATTCCGTCATATGAGGCGAGTGGTGCTACTGCTTGTTCGGTGCTGACGGACGAAAAGTTTTTTGGAGGTTCTTTGCGCGACTTGCAAGAAGCGCGTTCGCTGGTGAAGTTACCGCTGCTGAGGAAGGATTTTATTATTGATGATTATCAGCTTTACCAAACTCGCGTGATGGGAGCTGATGCGGTGTTGCTCATTGCGGCTTGCCTGGAAAAAGATCAATGTCAGTCATTGGCTGAAACGGCCCACAGTCTCGGTCTGGAAGTGTTACTGGAGATTCATTCTGTCGACGAAATAGCGTATATTAATCCGTATATAGACATGTTAGGGGTGAATAATCGCAATCTGGGTACGTTTCACACCGATACGGCCAATTCCTTACGTCTTGTTTCCGTGATGACAGCTGCTATGAGTGAGAAAAGCTTGTTCCCTCTGCTGGTCTCCGAGAGTGGCCTTTCATCGCCTGAGATAGTACAACAGTTGCGTGAGTTGGGATTTCGGGGTTTCTTGATCGGCGAGACGTTCATGAAGGAATCTCTGCCGGGTACAGCCTTGTCATACTTTATAAAACAATTGCCATGTTGATAAAGGTATGCGGTATGCGTGATGCCGTCAATATTCGAGACGTGGCGGCTTTGGATATCGATTGGATGGGGTTTATTTTCTATCCGAAATCGCCTAGGTATTTCTTTTCGGCGAAGGGTAATGAAGCGATGCTTCGCCTTTTGCCATTGAAGAAGGTGGGCGTTTTTGTTGATGAGCCCATGGATGAAATACAGATGACGGCTATCCGCCTGAATCTGGATTACCTGCAGCTGCACGGCAATGAATCGCCGGAGGATTGTCGGGCGCTTTGTCAGCTTGGTTTTTCCCTAATAAAGGCATTTTCTGTTGCATCGGAAGCAGATCTGGATCGGACGAAAGATTATGAAGGCAATGTCGACTATTTTTTGTTTGATACGAAATGCAGCGCTTTTGGTGGCTCAGGTAGGCTTTTCGATTGGTCACTGTTATCAGCCTATCATGGTACAACGCCGTTTTTGTTGAGCGGTGGTATCGCTTTATCGAGTGTGGAAGCCATCTATGGGTTTCGACATCCTGCTTTTGCGGGAGTCGATTTGAATAGTGGTTTTGAGACGGCTCCAGGCGTGAAAAATGTTCAGCAATTAAGAGAATTTGTAAAATTGATTAGAAATAAACAATAGTAAATATGAATCGTATTAGTCATTTATTTGAAACAAAGAAAAGCAGTATTCTGTCGATTTTCTTTACAGCCGGATATCCGAAATTGGAAGATACGGCAATCGTGTTGAAAGCTTTGCAGTCTAGAGGCATTGATATGGTAGAAGTAGGCATCCCCTTTAGCGATCCGATGGCCGATGGTCCGGTTATCCAATCTGCTTCGACTCAGGCTTTGCGCAATGGGATGACGCTTTTTCATCTGTTTGAACAATTGGAGGCTATCCGTGATGAAGTACATATACCTGTGCTATTGATGGGTTATCTGAATCCGATCATACAGTTCGGCTTCGAAGCTTTTTGTACGGCATGTGTGAAAGCAGGCGTTGCAGGGATGATCATTCCCGATCTCCCTTTTGCCGACTACATATCGTCATACAAAGCTATCGCCGATAAGTACGATCTGAAGATGATAATGCTGATCACTCCCGAGACATCCGAAGAGCGTATTCGCCTGATCGACAAGCATACGTCCGGATTTATTTACATGGTTTCGAGTGCTTCCATTACCGGCGCCCAAAAGAGTTTTGATGAACAAAGACAGCTCTATTTTCATCGTATCAATGCAATGCATCTGCACAATCCTCGTTTAGTTGGCTTCGGTATAAGCAATAAAGCGACTTTTGAAGCTGCCGTCAATAATTCTTACGGTGCCATCATTGGTAGTAAATTTGTACAGCTTTTAGGCAGCGAAGCTACAGTTGATGATGCTGTAGAAAAACTCCTTGAAGGATTGAAAAAGTAAAAAGAGAAAGAGGATAAGTTCAATCAAACGGATCCTCTTTTTGTTTACCGGAATGATGCTTTGCGGATAAGATCTGCCGTCAGTCTCTTATGTCAGAATATATCCCGAGTTGTCTTTTTTAACAAGCCCTTGCTCAACAAGAGTAGCTATTGAGCGAGATAGAGAAGGGCGGGCTACACCCAGTATGAGGGCAACTTCTTGCAGATTTTGGATGCAGTGATGTTTCTTTAGATAACTGATAATTCTTGTATCGAGGTTTTGTAGGGCGAATTCATTGAGTTTTCGGCTTAGAAAGAGGCTGCGATCTGATATTATACGTAGAAAGTTTCTGAGAACAACAGAATCATGTTTCATGATTTCTAAAAAGTCTTCCTTGGATATTATCCATAGTATACATTTCGTATCGGCTTGGATTGAAACAGGAAAAATATTTTCACTGCCATAAAGAAAGGCTGGAGCAAGAACTTTAGGTGCTTTGTGCAGTTCAATCTTAATCTCTTTTCCCTCTTCGTTTGTCATACGGGCCGATACTTCGCCTTCACAAAGCAAAAATAATGAGCGGCATGTGCTCCCTTGAAAGGCAATGATCTCTCCGGGTTTGTATGAACTGAGTCTGTATGGCAATTTCTCTAGAATTATTTCCATGGCCTGCTGGTTGCAGCCGGCAAATAAGGGGAAATCGTATATGTCGAATAGTGTATTCATACTTAACATTTATTATTGTACACTGTAACATAGGTTACGGATGATATGATTTGTAGACAATACCTTTGCAATAACAAAAGTAATAATAGTTTGAAATAAAACCCATAAAATTATAGAGATATGGAAAATAGCATGTTTTGTTATCAATGTCAGGAGACTAGTAAAGGTATTGCTTGTGTGCTGAAAGGTGTTTGCGGAAAGAATAGTTCGACATCTTCCGCTATGGATTTGTTGCTGTTTATTGTAAGAGGTGTATCTGTTGCAGCCGATAATTTGCGTAATAAAGGACAAGAAGTCGGTCCGGAAGTCGACAGCTATATAGTAGATGCATTGTTTTCAACCATTACAAATGCTAATTTCGATGATACGAGCATCTTGAACCGTGTAGATAGGGGATTGCAGATTCGTCAAAGACTTGTTATGCAATCAGAAAATGAAGGGATAATTCTTCCTTCTGTAGATGAAATCGTTTGGAATGGTCAGAGGGCTGAATATGAAGAGAAAGCAAAAAGCGTTGGTGTTCTGAGAGAGCCAAACGAAGATATTCGTTCTCTTAAGGAGCTTATTGTATACGGCTTGAAAGGAATGGCTGCTTATCTTGAGCATGCAATGCGTTTGGGTTATAATGACGAATCAATTCATACTTTTATGCAGTTGGCCTTAGCACAGATGACAGTAAAAAACATGACTGTTGATGAATTAGTCGCTTTGGTGATGCGTACTGGAGAAATGGGCGTACTGACGATGGCCCTCCTTGATAAGGCAAATACAGAATCTTATGGTAACCCCGAAATAACGAAGGTGAATATTGGTGTAGGCAGTAATCCCGGTATCTTGATTAGCGGCCACGATTTGCATGATATAGAAGATTTGTTGAAGCAGACGGAAGGTACGGGTGTTGATGTTTATACTCATGGTGAGATGTTACCGGCACATTATTATCCTGCATTTAAAAAGTACAAGCATTTTGTGGGAAACTATGGCAATGCCTGGTGGAAACAACGGGAGGAATTTACTGCTTTCAACGGACCGATTGTTTTT
>Ga0183100_1000654_pt1 | contig 23952 bp, 20 predicted proteins | sample Biomet2_FD_127789 | JGI IMG/M metagenome (GOLD analysis project Ga0183100, IMG submission 127789) | Microbial communities from bioreactor (seeded with anoxic lake sediment) at LBNL, California, USA - Biofuel metagenome 2 | ecosystem: Engineered > Bioreactor > Anaerobic > Unclassified ...
CCACGCCGATGCGCTCGCAAAAGTCGCGCAGGGCCTCCGGCGTGTATCCCCGGCGGCGCACGCCGGAAAGGGTCGGCATGCGCGGGTCGTCCCAGCCGGTGGTTATGCCCGTGGTGACCAGATGGATCAGCTTGCGCTTGGAAAGCACGGTATAGGTGAGGTTGAGCCGCGCGAATTCGATCTGCTGCGGGTGGAACACGCCCAGCGCGTCCAAAATCCAATCGTACAGGACGCGGTTGTTCTCAAACTCAAGGGTGCAAATGGAATGCGTCACGCCCTCGATGGAGTCGGAAAGGCAGTGGGCAAAATCGTACATGGGATAGATGCACCACGCATCGCCCGTGCGGTGATGATGGACATGCTTGATGCGGTAGATGGTCGGGTCGCGCAGAACAACATTGGGCGAGGCCATGTCGATTTTGGCGCGCAGCACGCGTGCGCCGTCAGGAAATTCGCCCGCGCGCATGCGGCGGAAGAGATCCAGGTTTTCCGCCACGGTCCGATCGCGGAAGGGGCTGTTCCTGCCCGGCTCCTTCAGCGTGCCACGGTTGGCGCGGATCTCCTCGGCGCTCTGGTCATCCACATAGGCCTTGCCCTTTTCAATGAGGGCCTCGGCGTAGTCGTACAACTTCTGGAAATAGTTGGAGGCATAGTAAAGTCGATCCTCCCAGTCGAAACCCAGCCACTTCACATCGCGCTGGATGCTTTCGACGTATTCGACCTCTTCCTTGGCAGGATTGGTGTCGTCGAAGCGCAGGTTGGTGACGCCCCCGAACTCCCTCGCCAAACCAAAGTTGAGGCAAATGCTCTTCGCATGCCCCAAATGCAGATAACCGTTGGGCTCCGGCGGAAAGCGGGTCATGACCCGGCCGTCGTTTTTGCCGTTGGCTATATCCTCGGCCACGCGGACGTGGATGAAGTTGACTGGAGCGGACTGGCAGCTTTCACCAGAAGTGTTTTCGGACGTGGTCATGCGCGGCATCCTTCGGGTTTTATGGAGATTCGAGCGGTGCGCGCGAAGCGCCCCGCAATCTCATAATCATAGAGAAATCCGCGCGCGCGGTCAAACGCCCGGCGGCATGCGTGGCCTGGTGGCGACGCGACGCCTCAACCGGGGGGGAGCAACCGAGCCCTGCTGAGGGCGCGGGAACAGTCGGCCAGAATGCGCGCCAGACAGCCGGTCGAAACCATGTTTGGCGCGGCGGCGGTGGAAAGGTCGTGCCGGGAAACCAAGAGCGTCGTTTCCAGGCTCAACACCCATATCTGCGTGGGATAGTAGTAGCTTACCCCTTGAGAACTACGCTTTTTAGGATTGTTGACCCAATTGGGATGGCCGGATTTTTCCTCGCGGAAGATGGGCAGTCGCCCGGGGCTGCCGCCCGAATTGATGGGCAGCCAGCAGTAGGCGGTCGGCCCCGCCTCCACGCACACGCAGTAATGCGAGCGCGTGGAGGGGCTTCCCGTGGAGCAGCGGCACACGTCGAAGAGGTTGGCGTCCAGCATCACCACGCGGCCGGGAGAAATCTCGGCGGCGCAGGTCAACATGGCGGCCTCCTGCGCGGCGGGCGGCCCTGAGCCTTTGAAGAGGATACCATCATGGGGGGGCGATATCCTTGCCTTGATCAGGGGTGTGCGGCCGGAGGCGTTGGAGGCGCACCAGGAGGGAACCCTGGAGGCGGGCCAGGAGGAAAATCGGGAGGGGGCGGCCCCTCGCGCCGCAGCCGTTCCATGCGGGCGCGAAATTCAAGGAACCTGACGCGTTGTTCGGGGGTGAGCTGCGCGGCGATGCGGGCGTCCGCATCCTGCATCACGCTATCCAACTGACCATGCACGGACTGCCGGATATTTTCGCCCTTGCCCACGGCCTCGCGCAGGATGGGCAGAATGTCCTGGCGCTGCTTTGAGGTCAGCCCCACCTCGCGATCGATGTTGTCCAGAAAAAATTCCTCAAGCCGCTGACGGGTGTGGCTCAAAAGCTCCGGCAGGTGCCGAGCCATATACAGACGCATGCCGAACGCTCCGGCGGCAGCCCCGGCAAGGAAGATGACGGCGACAAGCAGCCAAGCCTTCCATGATTTTATAGGTGTACGCATGGAGGATTTCATCACACATCCTTAGGGCATCAATCCGGCGAGAGTGACGGCCCCCGCGCCGTGCATGGAAAGCGAGAGCAACGCCTGGCCGAGCACCCGGTCCATGAACTGCGCATAGCCGCACACGGCGGTGGCAGCAAGGGCGCAAATGGGGGCGAACCGCTGGGCCACAAGGCCGAACACGTCCCAAAAGTCTTCGCCGTGTTCAGCCTTTTGGCGCACCTCGCACATCACCCGCGCCGTAAAGTCAAACGGCACAACCGCCGCCTTGGGCGCGCGGGCGTGCGCAAGGAGCGCCTGCTCGATGTTGTCGAGTCTGCGATCATCCATGATTGCTCCTCCTTGCGTTTAGTCGAGCATACGGCCCAACACGTCGCGCAGCTTGCGCCGCGCCCGGTGCGAACGCACCTTAACCTTTGAGAGGCTCCAGCCCATCAAATCCGCAACATTGTTTAGGGGCTGGCCGTCCATGTGCGTCATGGTGAGCACAAGACGGTCGTCCGGGGCAAGCTGCGCCAAGGCCCAGTCCAGTATCACTCCGGCCTCGCTGCGCTCGGCATGGGCCTCCAGGCCATCCGCCGCCGCATCGGGGATGTTCTCTATCCATTCCCGCGCGCCGGAGCCAAGCGCGCTGAACACCGTTTCGCGGCTTCTGGCGCGACCACGCCAAAAGTCTGCGCACCGCCGCAGGGCGATGCGAGTAAGCCAATGCACAAAAGGGCTTTCGCCCTTGAAGGTGCCGAGCCGTTCAAACGCGCGCACAAAAGACTCGTGGGCGACTTCCGCGGCCCGGTCCTGCGGCACATGCCTGGAGGTAACGGCGAGTATTTGCGCGCAGTGTTCGTCCACCAGCAACGCAAAAGCGTTCACATCACCGTCAAGCACCCGGCGCACAATTTCGGCGTCGTTCATTCCTGCTTCTCTGCGCTCCCCAGCGCCTTTCGTGCAACGCCCGAACCTCCCCGATTCTAGCCACTGCATACTGCCCTGTCAAAAAGTGGGGGGTCGGTTGACCAGACCAACCCCCCGGGAGGGTCCACAGCCGGTTTGAGCGATCAGGCGCTCATCGACACCGACTGCGACGTCGCACCGCTGTCAAAAAGCCCAGCGATGAGATTGTCGACGCTCTGGTACGCGCTGCTGGCCCGCTGCCGCAGCAGGTAATCGGACAGCATGCTCGCCGTTGCCGTGTCCGAGTCCGTGCTCGTGGTGCTGGTAGTGCCCAGCCCCGTGGACGACGAGGAGCTGAACATGCTTTCCATCAGCGCGTCGATGCTCTGCGAGTTTGAGCCAACGCTCGACGTGGAGCTGGCCGAACTTGTGGAGCCGGTCGAACTGCTTGTCCCGCTCACGCCGCCGTCATCGGATCCCGTCTGCGGAGGCGGAGGCGGCATGACGCCGCCATTTTCAGCCATCATGCTCTCGCGTTCGCTCTTAAGCCCCGCGGTCAACTCGCTTTCGCTCAACACCCCGTCGCCATCGGCGTCCAGGCTGGAGAGCTGTGAGTCGGAAACGCCAAGCTCCGAGGACGTGAGCGAACCGTCGCCATCCGTATCCTTCATGCTCAGGATGGTCTCGGCCATGCGGGAATCCATCTCCTCAAGCAGGCTTGTCAGCGTGCTCGACGCATTGCTGAGCAGCGCGCTGGCGTTGCTCGTCGCGCTGGAGCTGCTCGTGCTCGCGCTCACCGCGGAGTCGGCCGAGTCCTCTCCGTCGCCGCTGAACAGCTGCTGCACCATGTCGTCGACGCTCGGCGCGCTGGAAGAGTCCGAAGTCGAAGACGTGCTGCTCAAGCTGGTCTGCAACATGCCGAGCTGGCTGTTCTGGGACATCTCGCTCTGCATTTGCGACTGCATCTTCGCCCGCTTTGCGGAAAGCGCCGCCGCAAGCTCAGAAGAGCTTAAGGTGCCGTCGCCATCCGTATCGAATTGGGCGATGTCGGAATCGGTGACGCCAAGTTCAGAGGCGTCCACCGTTCCGCTTGAATCCGTGTCCTTGGAAGAGACGATGCTGTTCGCCAGCTTATTATCCATCTCATCCATGTTGTATATCGAGCTCGTACTGCTCGATGATGAGCTGATCTGCATAAAAACTCCTTGCCCGCCCCCTCCACGCCAATGATGGGGGCGCAAAACACCAGAACGCATTGCCAAACCAAACGGTTGCGTATCGTGGTGCGGCTCCTGGCCGCAGGCAGAATCAGATCATTGGCTTCCCCCTCGTCTCCCCTCCCCAAGGGACACGAAGGAGTGTTCCATGCCTCTTATGACGCCGCCCCAAACCGGAGGGTTACACGCCGGGGCGATTATTTTTGTGCGCCGCATCCACCATATTGGCCCCCTTGCGGGACGCCCCGGACGGGTGCTAGAAGATAACCATCCGGGCGCACGCGCTTTGCCCGGGGACACTTCAAACATGATGGGGATTTTCAATGACCACAGGCAAGACCACGCGCACGGATTACGACGTCATCATCGTCGGCGGAGGCCCGGCCGGGCTGTTCGCCGCCGCCTGGCTGGGCGAAAACACACCCCTTTCCGTGCTGGTGATCGAAAAAGGCAAACAGGCCCAGCGACGCGACTGCCCGGTGGGACGGCTGGGCTGCATCCACTGCAAACCCTGCAACATTTTGTCGGGCATTGGTGGCGCGGGGCTGTTTTCCGACGGCAAGCTCAACTTCATCCACAAATTGGGTAAAACCGACCTGACGCAGTTCATGGAAGAGAGCGAAGCTATTGCTCTTATTGAAGAAACAGAGGGCATGTTCAACCGCTTCGGCATGGACGGGCCGGTGTACCCCACAGACATGGAGCAGGCCAAAAAAGTGCGCGCCCAGGCCCGCAAGACCGGCATCGACCTGCTCATCATCCGCCAGAAGCACCTCGGCAGCGACAACCTGCCCCGGCTCATCGGCGACATGACCGAATACGTGAAATCCCGCGGCGTCACCTTCCGCACGTCCGAGGAAGTCAAGAACGTCATTGCGGACAACGGCGTTGTGCGCGGCGTGGTGACGAACAAGGGCGAGTACTCCGCGCGGGCGGTCATCCTCGCGCCGGGCCGCGTGGGTGCGGAGTGGGTGGGCAACCTTGCGCGGGAGATGAACCTCGGCCTCTCCCAACGCGGCATTGAAGTCGGCGTTCGCGTCGAGGTTCCCCGCGAGGTGATGCAGGAGCTGTGCGAGGTCATCTACGACCCCACGTTCTTCATCCGCACCAGCAAATACGACGACCAGACCCGCACCTTTTGCACCAACGACGGCGGCTTCGTGGCGCTGGAAAATTATCAGGACTTCGTGTGCGTGAACGGCCACGCCTACATGGACAAGAAAAGCGGCAACACCAACTTCGCCTTTCTCTCCAAGGTGGTGCTCAACGAACCGGTGACGGACAACCAGGCCTACGGCGAGCACATCGGCCGTCTGGCCTCGCTCATCGGCGACGGCAAGCCCATCCTCCAGCGTTTTGGCGATTTGAAGCGCGGGCGACGCAGCACCTGGACGCGCATCAAGAACAGCTCCATTGAGCCGACGCTCAAAAACGTCGTCTGCGGCGACATCGCCATGGCCCTGCCCGAGCGCATCCTCACCAACATCGTGGAAGGACTTGAGAAGCTGGGCCAGGTGGTGCCCGGCGTGGCCAACGACGAAACCCTGCTCTACGCCCCGGAGATCAAGTTCTTCGCCACCCAGGTGGAAACGACCTCCCACCTTGAAACGGCCGTCTCCGGGCTGTTCGTCGCGGGCGACGGCCCCGGCGTGGCGGGCAACATCGTCTCCGCCGCGGCAACGGGGCTCATCCCCAGCAAGGAGATCGCCCGGCGCCTGGGCGGTTAGCCGATCTCTTCAATCCGTCCCAGCCCCCCGCCAACCTCAGGTTCGGCGGGGGCTTTCGCACACGGCATCGACCACGGACGCGGAGAGAAATAATGATACGCGACACACTACGCTATGGGGCTGACGAAACGCCGCCTTTGCACTTGGCAGTTTGCCTCGCCTTCATGCATGTGTTGCTCGTTTTCGACGCCATCATCTTCATCCCAAACGTGCTGGCCAAGACCGTGGGGATAGAGCCGCACGCCCTCGCCTTCATCACCTTCAGCTCCATAATCACCTCGGCCCTGTTCACCTTTCTGCAAAGCCGCACGCGCTTTGGCATCGGGGCGGGATTTCTGCTGTTCACAGGATCGTACAGCGCCTTTGTGCTCTGCTCCGTGGACGCGGTGCGGATGGGCGGCCTGCCCTTGCTGGCGTCGATGTCGCTCCTGAGCGTGCCGCTAGTGTTCCTCTACACCTTCTTCCTCCGCTTTTTCCGGCATATCATCACTCCGGCCGTGGGCGGCGTTGTGGTGGTGCTCATCGCCACGGCAATGGTGCCCATAGGCCTCAGCCTCTGGGCGGGAGACATCCCCCCCGGGGCGACGCCTGCCGCCGCGCGGATAATCACCGGGGCCGTCACCGTGCTCAGCCTCACGCTGCTGATGCTTTTCGGCAGGCCATCGCTGCGCCTGTGGAGTCCGCTCATCGCCATGGGCTGCGGCTACGGCACCGCCTTTGCCACAGGCGAGCTGGCCTTTGAGCATACGCTGCACGGAGACTGGTTCGGCCTGCCGCAAATGAGCGCCTGGCCCGGCCTGGAGCTGAACATCCGCAGCATCCACCTGCCCCTGTTGCTGGCCTTCGGCATGGGCATGGTGGCCAGCATGATCGAAAGCACCGGCAACATCATGCTGGTGCAGCAAATATCCACGCGCAACTTCCACCGCGTCTCCTACGACCAAGTGCAAAGCGGCCTGTACTGCGACGGCCTGAGCAAGGTCGCCGCCGCGCTTATGGGGACCGCAGTGCCCTCCATCTACTGCGACAATCTTCCCCTCATCGAAATGACCGGCGTGGCCTCACGGCGCATCGGCAGCATCGGCGCGGGCATTCTGCTGGTGCTGGCCTTTATGCCCAAGGTCAGCGGCTTCATCCTCGACATGCCCGGCCCAGTCATCGGCGGCTTCCTCGTGGTCATCGCCGCGCTGCTGTTCCACGCGGGTTTCGGCTTGGTGTCCATGAACAAACTGAACAATCAGAACGGGCTCATTCTGGGGCTCTCGCTGGTGGTGGGACTTGTCGCGGGTGGCAAGTCCTTCTTCCCCGGCGTGGTGCCCGCCAGCTTAAGCCCGCTTTTGCAAAACAGCGTGGCCATGGGCGGCTTCACAGCCTTTGTGCTCAGCACGCTAGCCTTTCTCGCCCCCAAGAAGGGCATTGGTGGCGTGTTCCGGGCGGATGTGGCGGAATTCTCCAAGCTGCAAAAGATCCTCACGGCCGGACGCGGAAGGCTCAAACTCACACAGGAGCAATTCAACACCCTTTCGCTGTGCTGTGAGGAAGTCTTTGTGCACATGGTCTCCTCACCCACGGTGAATAGCGAACACAGCCTGACCATGCGTTGCTCCATTACGGAGGACGGCTGCTTTACAGAGATGATTTGCGGCCACAAGATGGATGACATAAACAATTTCGCCATGCCGGACTCACTGCTGTTGGCCAACCAGGATGAGCTGAACCAGCTGGGGCTGTTGCTGTTCTCTCAATATGCGCGCAACGTAAAGCATATGGAAATTTCCGGCTACTCCTACATCTCCTTCCTTATCTAATCCGCCGAGGTCTTGTCGAGGGTGCCCGGACCACCCCAGTCTGGTCGGCCTTGGCCGAACGTCACAGCAGCCTTTATAAATATTTTCTAGAAAACGGTTGACACTCTGTCATTTCCTTGACAGTGAGTGAGGCACGCCCTCCCGGCGTCTTTCGTCGCGTCCGCCATACGGGGACTTGATCATGGAGGATCAATGGCGCTCAACATCGACGGCATCATCGGCTCAAGCCCCGCCCTTAAAGAGGTCTACAAGATCCTCGAAAAGGTGGCTCCCACCGAAAGCACCGTGCTTGTCACCGGCGAATCCGGCACGGGCAAGGAACTGCTCGTGCGCGCGCTGCACAAAAACAGCAAACGCCACGACAAACCCTTTGTGCCCATCAACTGCGGCGCCATTCCAAAAGAACTTTTGGAGAGCGAGCTCTTCGGCCACGAAAAGGGCGCGTTCACCCACGCCATCCGTTCGCGGCCAGGCCGTTTTGAACTCGCCGACGGCGGCACTATTTTCCTCGACGAAATCGGCGAGATGGATTTAAGCCTGCAGGTCAAGATTTTGCGCGCGCTGCAGGAAAAAGAGATTGAGCGCGTGGGCGGCACCTCGACAAAGAAGGTGGACGTGCGCGTGGTGGCCGCCACCAACCGCGATCTAGAAGTGGAGGTGGCTGCAGGCCGCTTCCGCGAGGACCTTTTCTACCGGCTGAACGTCATTCCTCTGCACTTGCCTCCTCTGCGAGAACGCGGCGAGGACGTGATGGCCCTGGCGGAGCATTTTTTGCGCGGGTTCTGCCACGTAAGGGAGCGCAAGCTTCTCGCCATCGTGGGCCCGGCCAAGACCATGCTGGCGAGCTATTCCTGGCCGGGAAACGTGCGCGAGCTTGAAAATTTCATGGAGCGCCTGTCCATCCTGTGCGAAGGTCCGCAAGTGACGCCGGAGGACCTGCCGGAAAAAATCCAGCGCGCAGCGGGCTTCGAGCCCAGAGAGGCTCCGGCCGTTGCTCCCAGCGTGCCGCAGGGCTTCCGCTGGCCGGAGCTCAACGACATGCGCGAGAAGGGGCAAGGGCTTAAGGAATTTCTGGATGAGATTGAGGAGCGCCTTTTGCAAGAGGCCTTGGCCGAAGCCGCTGGCGTCAAAAACCAGGCGGCGGAGCTGTTGGGGATCAAGCGCACGACGCTCATCGAGAAACTGAAGAAGCGCAACCTGCTCGAATCTTGAGGTTGCAGGGGATCGGCTGGCCCGTGTCCTTAAAGCGTTTTACAGCAACCGTCGGCATTTTCGCCGCGCTGGCCGCCACAGGCGCCGCGCTGCCGCAGAATGCCCGCGCCCTGCAGGCCGGATTCAGCCCCGGCGCGGACTCGGACACCTTCACCGTGTCCGCGGAGGGCGGCGCGCTGCCGAAATACTCCGTGCGCCGCACAGGCGCGCAGGAGCTCACCGTCACCTTCACCGGGGGCACGCCTCCCGTGGCGCCAAGCGTTGGCGGGTCAAAACTCGTGGCGGGCGTGCAGGCCATTCCCGGCGGCTTCAAAATTCAGCTCAAGACCAGCGCCTTCGGCTACGTTAATTTCCCGGCCAAGGGCAGCTCGCAACTGCGCATCCAGATTTTCCCCGACGCCGTTGGCGCAACCTGGGCCGATGCCCGGAAAAACGCCAAGGCCGACAAGAAGCCTCAGGTCGAAACCGCCGCCGAGCGCGCAAAGAAGACTGAGGAAGCCAAGCGCCAAAAGACCGAGGCCCAGGCGAAACGCGTTGAGGCGGCCAAGGCCAAACGCGAACAGCAGGAAGCCGCCAAGCGTGAGCAGGAAGCCAAGGCCAAGGCCGCCGAGGAGGCCAAACGCGCCGCAGCCGAAGCCAAGCGCCAGCCGCCATCCGCGGCGCAAGCTCCCCATGCCGCTGCCGCTTCGGCCCCGGCCCCCGCAGCGGCAGTGCAAGCCGCAAAGCAGGAACCGCTACGCCCCTCGCCACCGGCGGAAAACAGCCAGGGCGGACGGCCGTTCTATTCCGTGCCCTATTCCATGCGCGCCCCGGTGAACAAGGCTGTGATCGGCTCGTCCGGCTCCACGGCCACTCTGCCGCCAGTCGAAGGCCGACCGTCGCCGACAGCTCCGGCCGCAGCCCCGGCCGCAGCCCCAGCCGCAGCGGAAAAGCGCGCGCCCGCGCGGCAAGTGGGCGGCAAGCTGCCCCCTGGCGTGGTGGAAACCCCGATTTTACAAGAGGCCACGACCAGCCTTCCCGCCGCCCGTCCTGCGGAAAACGCCCCTGCGCCTTCCGCCCCGGCCATCGCCCGCGCGGCCAGCCAGCCGCCGTTTGATGTGACGCCGCCCAAGGGCCAAGGCCAGGTGCTGTTCCGCGCGGAGCGTCACGGCCCGGAGGATGTCCGCCCGGCGCAAGTCATTTCGGGCGCGGCCGCCGCGCCCAGGGCCGCCGCGGCCAAGGCTCCCGCTAGCGGCATGGTGCAAGGCCAGCCAGCCCTCGCCCAACCCGTGCCGGGCAAGCCATGGGTCGTGCGCCAGCCGGTGCAAAAGGTTTACGCGCCCACCGGCGCGGCGGCCAACGCCACCATGCCCCAAGTCGGCGGCGCCCTGCCGCCGGATGCCGCCCACGCCGCAGCGGAAGGTCAAGGCCCGCAACCCGGCCACGCGGCCGAGCCCGCAGCCCATGCCCCAAATGCCACGGAGCGCGCCCCGGCGGACTCCCACGCCGCGCAGCCTCCCCATGCGGCGGGCAACGCCACGGAGCACACGGCCAACGCCTCGGAACATGCCCCCGCCCCTGCGGGCGGGGAGCACGCAGCTCCAGCCGCGGGTTCCGGCGGCCACGGCGGCCAGGACAAACAGCCAAAGGGCCCGCTCACCATCGCGGAAATCAAGGACCAGATCACCGCCGCGCAAAGCAGCATGGTGGCGGGGAAATGGGACGATGCCGTCAAAACCCTTGAGGCCATCCTGCACGAACCCGCCCTCAAGGGTGAATCACGCGAGGAAGCCCTCTACGCCCTGGCCGACGCCTATATGCAAGCCTACAGGGACAATCTCGCCGCACATTACGACAAAATCGCCGGGGCCCAGCAGGCGGCCATGAACGCCAACCAGAAGTCCCGGCACGTGCCCCGCGCGCTCATCAACCTGGGCCTGCTGAACCTCAAGGTGGGCAACCTGCCAGAGGCCAAGGCCTATTTCAACATCATCAAGCGCAAGTACGCCCACGACCAGAACGCCTCCATCATCCCCTACTCCCTTGGCGAGTACTACCGAGGCAAGGGCGATCTCAAGGCCGCGGCCGACCAATACCAAAGCCTCATCCAAAACTATCCCGACAGCCGCATGGCCAAGGACACGGCGTACATTCTGGCCCAGGTGCTGCGCAAGCTCGGCCAGTTCGACAAGGCTTTCCAGATCACGGACTATCTCGACAAGCGCTGGCCGCTCTTCTACATGGAGAATCCCGACTTTCTGCGTCTTGAGGCGGAGATTGAAGAAAAGGTCGGCAAGCTCGATCAAGCCAAGGATCACTACTGGACCGCCTATAACCTGAACCCGGAGAACCCCTTCGCCGACGTGACGCTGGTGCGCATCGGCGACATCTACCTGCGCCAGGACAAACGCCCCGCCGCGCGCGAGATCTACCAGAAGGTCGTGCACGACTTCCCCGACAGCGACGGCGGCCAAGTGGCCCGCATGCGTTTGGCCGAGGAAGGCATCTACGACGATCCGACCATGAGCGAAATGGGCCCGGTGTTCGACAAGCCCGCAACGCTCAAGCCCAACGAAACCTATTCCCTCATCGTCAGCAAGTACCCCAAAAGCCCGCTGGCCCCCCTGGCGCTCATTAAGCTTGGCATGTGGCAATTCCACAACAAGGCTTACATGGACGCCATGAACACGGTTTCCAGCTTCTTGCAGAAATATCCGCAAAGCCCCCTGACGGGCAAAGCCAACGACCTCGGGTTCCAGGCGTTTCTTCAAGCATTGCCAACACTCATACAGGATGGCAACTATGCCCGAGTGATGCAGCTGTACGATGGCGCCCCCTTTGTGAAGGCCAACCAGAACAAGCTGGGGGACGGCGCGCAAATGGCCGTGGCCGTGAGCGCCTGGAAACGCGGCCAGCCCGACCGCGCCCTTGCGCTGGCGGGGCGTTTTTTGGGCAAAAAGCAGGTGCCCAAGTACTCGGAAATGGCCCTTGACCTCGCCATGAACGTTTTCACCGAAGGAAAGCAGTGGAAGCGCATTTCCGACCTGGCCACGCGCGCCAACAAGGCCTGGAAGCTGACGCCGCGGCAAAAGGCCCAGTTCGAGAACGCCCGGGCCATGGCGCTGGATAACCAGGGCAATGTGGAAAAGAGCCTGCCCCTTTGGACGCGCATAGCGGCCGACACCACAGCCGAGCCCGCCACCCGGGCCCACGCCACGTACATGCTGGCAAAAGACGCCGCGCGCAGGCAGGACATGTTCCGACTTTTCGCCCTCTCGCAAGAGGCGCTCTCGCAACTGCTGGCCACCAACGGCGACAAGGAAAAGATCAAGGACTGCCTGCTCATGGCCATCACCGCCACGGAGCGTTCGGGCCGCTTCAGCGAGACCCTCAAGTGGGGTGGCGAGTTCGACCGCATCATCCCCCCCAGCGATCCCGACTGGGCGCCTGTGCGTTTGCGCCTTGCGGAAATCTACCGGCGCGGCAACCAGACGGCCGAGTGGAAGTCGCTGCTGGCCGACGTGGTCAAAAAGAAGCCCAACACCGTGTATGCGCGCATGGCCCAGCAATCTTTGGAAAGCAACGCCTTGGACCAGCGCCTGCAGAACTACCTGACCAAGCCCCCGCCGCAATAACGCCGGGAGCGGGGAGGCCGCCATGCCCATGCCCCATGTGGAAATCCATGACCGCAGGCCCGCCGTGGCCGGCCAATTCTACACCGAGGATCCCGCCGCCCTGGCGGACGAGATCCGCGGCTATCTTGTCGGCGCCAAGCGGCAAGACGAGGCCCGCACCATCTTGGCCATGGCGCCGCACGCGGGCTATTACTATTCCGGCCGCGTGGCGGGACTCACGCTGGGGCAAGCCAACTTTGGCGAAACCATCCTCATGCTCGGCCCAAACCACACAGGCCTGGGCAAGCCACTGGCGCTCTGGCCAGACGGCCGCTGGCAGTTTCCCGGCGGCGCGTTGCCCGTGGACGGGGAACTGGCCACCCTGCTCATGGAGCAGGAGCCCAGGCTCACGGCCGATACGCTGGCCCATCAGCGTGAGCACTCCTTAGAGGTGATGCTGCCGTTTCTGGCCGCCATCAATCCGCAAGCGCGCATCGTGCCCATCTGCGTCTCCCTTCCCAGCCTGGAGACCCTGCTCGCCGTGGGCCGAAGCGTTGGCCGGACCCTGCGCGGCTTTTCACGCTCGGTCAGCATTCTCGTCAGCTCGGACATGAGCCACTTTGTGCACCACGAACTGGCCAAGCAGCTGGACGCGCAGGCGCTGGCCCCCGCCCTTGCGCTGGATCCCGCGCGCTTCTATGAAACCGTGCGCGGCGAAGGCATCAGCATGTGCGGGGTGCTGCCCATGACCCTTGGCCTCGCCGCCGCCCTGGAGCTGGGCGCGACCAACGCCGAACTCACCGGATACGCCACATCGGGGGAGATCAACGGCGAAATGCGCCGGGTGGTGGGCTACGCGGGGCTGCTGGTCAGCTAGTTGTGGGCGAAAACACGCCGCATGCAAAAGCCCCGGGACGTTTCGCTACGTTCCGGGGCTTTTGCATGCCCAGTGGAGACATTGGGGTCGGGTGAAATATTGCTACCAGCCGCGCGTCTGCGTGCGCACCATGCGCCCGGAGATCTGCTGGCGCTGCCCCGGCGACGGCGCGCCCGCGTCCACCCGCTCGCAGGAGAGCGGGATGTCGTCGTCCAGCGTGGCGTGCAAATTGCCCACGCATTCCACCACGCGCACTTGCTGCCGCGCGCGCAGCACGTTGACGTAAAAGCCCTGCGGATCGCGCATGTCGCGTCGGCGCAGCGGAGCGGGCTGCACGCTCATGCGCACATGCAGATTGCCGTTGTCCATGGCCAGGCCGGTTATGCTCATGCGCTCCACCAAACGCGGATCGCCCTCAAGGGTGCCATATAGCGTATCGCCGCCGGGCTTGAGGGAAAGCAGCGGCAGCGGCAGGTTGCTGTCGGTCTCCAGCCGCCACACGCCGGAAAGCCGCGCCAAGATGGCGGCGCGCTCATCAACGCGTTCGCCGCCGCCCGCGGGGTCGGGCGGCCGAGCGGCCGACGTTGCCGCCTGCGAGGCGTTGGGCTTCATCTGCGGCAGCGGCGTCGCGGGGGCCACACTGGCCACCTGCGCCACAGTCGTCGGCGCGGATGGCGTAACCGCCAGCTTTTGCGTCTGCTCCGCCTGCTTGCGCGCGGCGGCCAGTTCCACGCGCTCCTGCTCCAGCTTGCGGCGCTCGTTCTCCAAAATCGCCAGTTGCTCTTGCAGGCGTTGATCCTGTGGAGCCTGGGCCTGCTTCAGCTTCTGGGCCTCATCGTCATCCAGCTGCTGGCGGCGGCGCTCCAGCTCCGCGCGCTCCTGCTCCACCTGCCGTTTTTCCGCCTCCAGCCCGGCGATGTATTGCTGCAGCTTCTGATCCTGCTGCCGCTGCTGCTGGGCCGCCTGGGCCGAGGCCATCTGGCTGGCGGCCTGGGCCGCGGCGCCCTGCGGCAGCCCTCCGGCGAGGTAGAAATACCCGGCGATGGACGAGGACTCCCAGGGCACCTGCTTCTTGCCCGTCTCGTTCATGACGCCGATGCGCACGCGCTTGAACATTTCCTCGATGGTGATGCCCGGCGTGCCGATGTTTTGGAGCAGGTACTTGGTGAACAGGCCGTTCTTGCCGCCCCCGTCGGAAGCGACGGAGTTGGGCGCCGTGGCGTAGGCCACCAGCGAACCGGTGGGCGCGTCCATGCGCGCCAGCCCCGGCTCCGCCGAGCGGAAACTCCGGGAAAAGGGATTGTTGCGGCAGGCGTCGAGAATGACGAGGTTCAACTCGTTGCCCGCGTCCTCCATTTTCCCCAGCACCCGGCCGGCGTCCACGCATTCGTACTTCACGTCCGATTCCGAGGAGAGGCGCGCGCCGATGGGCACAAGATAATTGACGCCCTGCACCTGCACACCGTGCCCTGCGTAGTAAAAGAGCCCCACTCCGCCGCGCTTGAGCTTGAGTCCGAAGTCGCGGATGGCGTCCTCAATGTCGCGCAGCTTGGCGTCGGTCTTGAGCTGCACGTCAAAGCCCAGCGCGGTCAAGGCGCGGGCCACGTCGCGGGCGTCGTTGGCGGGATTTTTGAGCGGCTGCGACGAATAGGCCGAGTTGCCGATGACAAGTGCGTACCGCCCGCCGGAAGCGGCGCGGGCCTGGCCGGTGAGCAAAAATAGCGCACAAAGCGCAAATCCAAGTCCTGTCAGAAGACGCATGCCTTTCCCCGTCGTGCTTGCGGTTGCGGTTTTTCCTGCCATAGCCTAGCCGGACCGCCCTTGCAACTGATTGAAACACAGACGCATTCTCTCGGCTGGACAGGACAAGTGCCCCCGCGTACACATTCATGGACAGGCCGCCAGCCAGCGGGAAGCGGCCTGGACGCTGCAAAGATGGAGCCAGCATGTGATCGGCAAATTATTCAAGCACTGGTTCGCCCACCGCCACGCCCCACGCTTTTCCGGTCTGGAGATCCTCAAATACATCGGCCCCGGCCTGCTCGTCACCGTGGGCTTCATAGACCCCGGCAACTGGGCGGCCAATGTGGCCGCGGGAGCGGGCTTCGGCTACACGCTTTTGTGGATGGTCACCCTGGCGACGCTTATGCTCATTGTGCTGCAGCACAACGCGGCGCATCTGGGCATCGCCACGGGCCTGTGCCTGTCCGAGGCGGCGGTGGCGCATCTGCGGCCGCTCACCGCACGCCTGCTGCTTGGATCGGCCATGTTGGCGGCCGTGGCCACAGCCCTGGCGGAGCTGCTGGGCGGAGCCATTGCGCTGGGCATGCTCTTCCACATGCCCATCTGGCTGGGCACGCTGCTCACAACCGGCTTTGTGGCCTGGATGCTCTACTCCAACTCCTACCGCAGGCTGGAGAAGTTCATCATCGGTTTCGTCTCGCTCATCGGGCTTTCCTTCATCTACGAGCTGTGCCTGGTCAAAATTCCCTGGGGGCACGCTGCCGCCTGCTGGTTCACCCCCAGCATGCCGCACGGCTCCATCCCCATCATCATGAGCGTGCTTGGCGCGGTGGTCATGCCGCACAACCTCTTCCTGCACTCGGAAATCATCCAGAGCAGGCAATGGAACCTGGAAGACAAGGCGGTCATCAAACATCAGCTGCGCTTCGAGTTCGCGGACACCCTGTTCTCCATGCTCATCGGCTGGGGCATCAACAGCGCCATGATCCTTGTCGCCGCGGCGACGTTCTTCGTCCAGGGCATGCCCGTGGACCAACTGGAGCAAGCGCAGGCCATGCTGCGGCCCATACTGGGCGACTCCGCCGCCCTTGTCTTCGCCCTGGCGCTGCTCATGGCCGGACTCTCCTCCAGCGTCACCGCCGCCATGGCCGGGGGCAGCATCTTCGCGGGCATCTTCTCCGAGCCCTTCGACATCAAGGACGCGCACAGCAGGCTCGGCGTGGCGTTGACGCTGATCCCCGCCGCCCTGTGCATCCTGTTCATCTCCAGCCCATTCGACGGGCTGGTGGTTTCCCAGATTCTCTTGAGCGTGCAGCTGCCCTTCACCATCTACCTGCAATTCCGCCTCACGGCTTCCAAAAAGGTCATGGGCGAGTTCGCCAACACGGCTTGGCACAACTTCGTGCTGGCGGGAATCAGCGTCGTCGTGATAGGCTTGAACGTGCTGCTCTTGTGGGACACGCTCTTTGGCGGCGGCGGAGCTTGAGCGGCGTAACACAACCGGCCATGTCGGCCAGTTTGACGGGACACCATGACGGACAGCTTTGCGTATGAAGTGACGGAGTATTCGGCCCAGGGGGCGCACACGGTGGCCATTGAGGCCATCCGCGAGGTGCCGCTCACCATTTATCTGAACGGCCGCGAGGTGGTGACGCTGCTTTGCACCGGCAAATACCCCCGGCATCTCGCCGTGGGCTTTCTCAAAAGCGACGCCCTGCTCACCGACCCCGCCCAGCTGGCGGGCGTGAACATCAAGGACGAGGGAGAGCGCATCACGGCGGATGTCACCGTGCATCACGATCCCTTTTCCGGCGGGCGCACCATCCAGCGCTCCATAACCAGCGGCTGCGGCAAGGGCACCAACTTCGACCGCAACGTGGAAACCATCTCCAAGCGCCGCGTCACCTCCAGCCTCAAGGTCCGGCCCGCGCAGATTCTGGAGCTGGCAGCGGAGCTGAAGCGTCGCAGCACCCTCTACGGCCGCACGCGCGGCTGCCACAACTCCTCGCTATGCACGCCCGGCGAGATGCTGCTCTTCCGCGAGGACATCGGACGGCACAACGCCATCGACATGATCGTCGGCGAATGCTTCCTCGACGGGATCGAGACCTCGGACAAGATGATCGTCTCAACCGGACGCGTCGCCTCGGAGATCCTGTTGAAGACCGTGCGCATCGGCGTTTCGCTGCTGGCCTCCACGGCGGTGGCCACCAGCTTTTCCGTGGAGCTGGCGCGCAAGATCGGCATGACGCTCATCGGCAACATCAAGGCGGACAGCTTCTGGGTCTACAATGACCCGGGGCGCATCGTCGCGGACTGACCGCCGCCCCCCCCCTAACGGGGCAGCGCGCGCAACCATTCCAACGCAAGCGGAATTGCCGCGCGCGGCGTGCCCAGGTGATCGGCGTCCACCACGACGTAGCGGCTTTGCGGATGCGCCGGGGCGTGGTCGAAAGCATGCGCCGGGCCGGGCTTGGAGAGCGGGTCGCGTCCGCCAGCCACCCACAGTATGGGCAGCGGCGTTTTGATCATGGCGGCGGAGAGCGGCATGGCCGCAGCCCCCTCGGGGTCGTAGTAGGTCAAGTACGTTTGGGCGCTGACGACCATGTCCGAAGGCTTGCCCATGTTTATGTCGGCAAAGCGGCCCGTCTCGCCGCCGCGCCCGGCGGCGACCATTGCCTTGGCGCGCGCCACGCTTTCCGTTGCCACCTCGCGGGGACGCCCCAAGTCCGGCGTATGCGCGGCGGCCAGGCAGATCACCCCCGCAAGTCCAGGGAAGCGCGCGGCATAGGCCAGCGCGGCGTTGCCGCCCAGACTGTGCCCGCCCACCACGACCCGCGCCGCGCCCAGCGCACGCAAATCCCGCACGGCGGCGTCAATCTCGGCCAGGGCCGCCAAAAAATCCGCGTCGTACCCGCGCCGCTTGGACCAGGGCATCTCCGGCGTCGCCACCAAATATCCCGCCTGGCGCAGGGCCTCGGCCAATTCCGTGATGTGCTTGTCCGGCGCGCCGTTCTTGCCGTGCAGCAGCACAACGCCAAGAACGTCTCCCCGGGGCGTGGCGGCGGGCTCGGCGGATTGCGCAAGCCCCGCGGGAAGCAGCAGGGCGAGCAGCAGGGTGAAGATCAGGGCGAGGGCGAACGATGAACGGTTGTGCATGACGCCTCCGAAAGTTTGGAAGGGATCACCTTTCGGCGGAAGTCACTAGCCTGCGCAACCACTGGGCCACCAGGCGCGCGGCGTTGCGCGGCACGTTCAGGTGGTCGCCGGGAACTTCCTCATACGCGCTGGCCGAATTGTGCGGAGCCTTGTCAAACGCGTAGGACGCGCCGAGAAAGCGCAGCGGATCCTGCTGGCCCACAACCCACAGCAGCGGCACGGAGCTTTTCAGCGCCGCGCAGGATTTGGGCATCACCGCTTCGCCATCGGGATCGTTGTAGCTCAGATACACTTCGGCCGTGGTGGAGAGATCGTAGTCGCGGTCGGCGTTGAAATCCGTGAAGAGTGAACGCCTGGCGCCGCCGCCGATGGTGAGCATGGAGCGCGCCTTGCGCACATCGGGCAGGAAGACCTCACGATGGAGCACGGGATCGTGGGCGGGGGCTAGCGCCACCACGGCGAAGACGCCATCGCGGTGCGCGGCGAAGGCCAGCGCCGCGTTGCCTCCAAGGCCGTGGCCCACCAGGGCGATGCGCGAGCAGCCGTCCTGCCGCAGGTCCTCGGCCGCAAGCCCTATTTCAACCAGGGCCTGCTGGAAGGTGGCGTCGAAGCCGCGCTTGGGCGACCACGGCAGTTCCGGCGTCTCCACCTGGAAGCCGACATTGCGCAGCACGCGGGCGAGTTCGCCCAAATGGCGGTCAGGCTGCACGCTTTTGTCGTGCAGCAGCACAACACCGAGTTTATCCTGGGCCCGGGCGGGCCGCGCGGCGTAAAGAATCAGCAACGCCGAAAGCGCCGCAAAACCAAAGGCACGCAAAATCGCTCGTGTCATGGCCGCTCCAAAGACATACATGGGGCCGTGCGGCACTTCGCCGCACTCTTTTTAAAATATACCCGGAAGCCTTGGAATATCAACCGTCATGAATGTTACGGGAATGCAACGCGGACGCGCCGGGGTTGGAGTCCGTTCTACTTTGCGCAGTGGGCGTTGAACTGGCGCAACCGCTCAGCATAGGGAGGATGGCCGAAAAACGCCGAACCGGAAACGAGCACGTCGGCCCCGGCGGCAACAAGCTCCGCGCAGTTGTCCAGCGTCACGCCTCCGTCCACCTGGATGAGCGTCGGCGCGCCGGCCTCTTGGATCATGGCTTTGAGCTCGCGCACCTTGTCCATGCAGAAGCCGATGAATTTCTGCCCGCCAAAGCCGGGGTTGACGCTCATGATGAGCACCATGTGCAGCTGCGGCAGCAGGTAGCGCACGGCGGAAAGCGGCGTGGCCGGATTGAGGGCCACGGCGGGTTTGCACCCCGCCTGGGCGATGGCCGCGCAGGTGCGCTCCAGATGGTTGGTGGCCTCGGCGTGCACGCAGATGAGATCTGCGCCGGCCTTGGCGAAGGCGTCGATGTACCGGGCGGGCTCGTCGATCATGAGGTGGCAGTCGAAGAAGAGCGAGCTGGTCTTGCGCATGGCCGCTATGACAGGCGGGCCGAAGGTGATGTTGGGCACGAAGCGCCCGTCCATGACGTCCAGATGCGCCCACTGGACGCCGGCGGCCTGCAGGGCGGCCAGCTCGTCCGCCAGGCGGGCGAAATCGGCGGAAAGCAGCGAGGGCGAAAGGATCATGCGCAAACTCCCATGCGTGTGGCGGGTGCGGGCGGCGGGCTACTCGCCCTGGTCGCCCATGGCGAAGTCCACCTTGATTTTGAACAGCTTGCTTGCGGGCAGATTCATTACTTCAACGCCGGTTTTCCCGGTGATGTCCGCCAGCACGGCCTCCACGGCCTCCTCATCCGGTGCGATGAGCGCGAACCAGACATTGAACTTGTGCGCGCGCAGGTAGTTGTGCGTCACGCCGGGGTGGCTGTTCACGGCGGCGATGAACGCGTCCAACTTGTCCTGCGGCACCTCGGCCCCGCAAAGGGTGGACTTCCAGCCCAGCTCGCGCGAGCCGAAGTTGGCACCCATGCGGCGGATGACCCCCTCGCCCTTGAGTCGGCGCACCCGGGCCAGCACCTCGGCCTCGGTGAGGCCCACCTGCTCGCCGACAACCGCGTAAGGGCGCGGGTCGATGGGGAGGCTCGACTGGATGATGTCGAGGATCTGCTTGTCGTAATCGTCCATGGTTACTCCTGCTTGGCCCGCAGCTTCACCGGCGTGTGGGAGCACAGCGGCTCCTCGCGCAGGTAGCCGCCGCGCATGGTGGCCGCGCGCGCACGGCAGCCGCCGCAGACCTTCTCATACTCGCACACGCCGCATTTGCCCTCATACACCGCCGGGTTGCGCAGGTTGAGAAATTGCGGACTGCTCTTCCATATCTCAGGGAAAGGCGTCGCGCGCACGTCGCCGCAGACGAGATCAAGATAGCCGCAGGGCTGCACGATGCCGGAATGCGAGATGAAGCAGAAGCCCACACCGCCCAGGCACCCGCGCGAAACCGCGTCCAGGCCGAAGGTCTCGAAGTTGACGGGCACGCCCTCGGCCTTGGCCCGCTGACGCAAAATGCGATGGTAATGCGGGGCGCAGGTGGCCTTCAACTGCATGTCCGTGGTCTTGCGGAAGTCGTAGAACCAGTTGAGGACTTCCTCGTACTCGTTCGCGTTGATGACCTGCGCGCCAAGCTCCGCCGCGCGCCCAGTGGGCACGAGCAGGAAGATGTGCCACGCGCTGGCGCCCAGCCTCTCCGCCAGGTGGAATATCTCCTTGAACTGGTGCAGGTTGTCCTTGGTGACCGTGGTGTTGATCTGGAACTCCATGCCGACATCCTTGAGGAACTGGATGCCCTTCATGGAAGCCGCGAACGCGCCCTTGACCCCGCGGAACTCGTCGTGGGCCTCGGCGTTCGGCGCGTCTATGGAGATGGAGCAGCGCTCAATGCCCAGTTCCTTGATCTTCGCGGCGTTCTCCGCCGTGAGCATGGTGCCGTTGGGCGCCATGACGCACCGAAGCCCCTTGCTTTTGGCGTAGGGGATCAGCTCGAAGATGTCGTGGCGCATGAAGGGCTCGCCGCCGGTGAAGATGATGATGGGGCTGCCCGTGGCCGGGAAGGTGTCGATGAGGGCCTTGGCCTCCTCGGTGGAGAGCTCGCCCTCGTACGGCTCGGGGTGCGCCTCGGCCCGGCAGTGCTTGCAGGCCAGGTTACAGGAGCGCGTTACTTCCCAGGCGATGAGGCGCAGCGGTGGCATGCCGTTCTTGCCTTCGCCGATGGGCTGCTCGCCGGGGTGTTTGCCCACGCTTCCCGGGTGTCCGCCCATATTCCCGCCAGGGTGTCCGCCGGGGTGCCCGGGGTGTGTTTTGGAATGATCGTGCATGCGTGTCGCCTATTTGTTCAGCCAGCCAAGGACATCCTCGGCGAAGTAGGTGATGATGATGTCGGATCCGGCGCGTTTGAAGCCGGTCATCATTTCCATGACCATGCGCTCCTCGTCGATCCAGCCGTTCTGGGCCGCGGCCTTGACCATGCTGTACTCGCCGGAGACGTTGTAGGTGGCGATGGGCGTCTCGAAATTGTCGCGCAGCAGGCGGATGACGTCGAGATACGGCAGGCCGGGCTTGACCATGAGGATATCCGCGCCCTCGTCCAGGTCGGCCGCGGCTTCGCGCAGGGCCTCACGGCTGTTGGCGGGATCCATCTGGTGCGAGCGGCGGTCGCCGAACTTGGGCGTGCTGTCCGCCGCCTCGCGGAAGGGACCGTAGAAGGCCGAGGCGTATTTGACCGCATAGCTCATGATGGGCGTGCTGACAAAGCCATTTTCATCGAGGGTGTCGCGGATGGCCAAAATGCGGCCGTCCATCATGTCGCTGGGGGCGACCATGTCCGCCCCGGCGCGCACGTGGGAAAGCGCGGCCTTGGCCAGCAATTCGAGGGTGGGATCGTTCTGGATCTCTCCGCCCTTGCTCACCATGCCGCAGTGGCCGTGGGAGGTGTATTCGCACAGGCACACGTCGGTGATGACCACAAGTTCTGGGAAACGGTCCTTCAGACGGCGCACGGCCTCCTGCACGATGCCCTCGTCGGCGTAGGCCTGAGTGGCCAGCTCGTCCTTCTCCTTGGGGATGCCGAAAAGCAGGACGCTGGCAAGGCCGTTTTTGACGGCGGCCGCCACCTGCTTCTCCAACTCCTTGAGGGAAAGCTGGAACTGCCCGGGCATGGAGCCAATGGGTTTGCGGAAGGATTCGTCGTCGGTCTCGGCCACGAAATAAGGCATCACGAGGTCCGCCGGACGGATCTCGTTTTCGCGCACAAGCGCGCGGATTCCGGGTGTCATGCGCAGACGGCGGCCACGGTAGAAATCGGTATCGAGCATGGGGCGGCTCCTTGATTGCACGGCGGCACGGGCGGATTGGCCCCGGCCGGATGGAACGCGGGCCCCCGGAAAGGGGGCCCGCATGAGGTCTTGCTAATCTTTTTTGATCTCTTCGTCCGTGAGGTAGCAGGCGGGGTCCTGCGCCCAGATGTCGCCGTAGTAGGCCTCGGCGCGGGCGCGGAAGTTGCCGCCGCAGATGTTGAGGAACCGGCACTCGGCGCAGCGGCCCTTCACGTAAGGCTTCTTGTCCTTCAGCTTGTGCAGCAGTTCAATCTCGGGATCGTCCCAAATCTGGGAGAAGGGGCGCTCCAGCACGTTGCCGAACACATGCTGCCGCCAGAACTGGTCCGCATGGACCTTTCCGTCCCAGGAGATGCAGCCGATGCCCCGGCCGGTGCTGTTGCCCTCGTTCATCTGCAAAAGCTCCATCACCTCGGCCGCGCGCTTGGGATCTTCCTTCAGCAGGCGGTAGTAGACCAGCGGGCCGTCGGCGTGGTTGTCCACGGTGAGCACTTCCTTGGGCTTGCCCTGATCAAAGAGCTTGCGCGTCTCATCCATGATGAGATTCACCACCGCGCGGGTCTCGGCGTGGTCCAGGTCCTCCTTGATGAGCTCGGACCCGCGGCCGGAGTACACCAAGTGGTAGAAGCAGATGCGCGGCACTTCAATGTCGCGGATGATCTCGAAGAGCTTGGGCACCTCGGCCTGGTTGCGCTTGCTGATGGTGAAGCGCAGGCCCACCTTGAGGCCCTCGGCCTGGCAGTTGGCCACGCCCTCCAGCGCTTTTTTGAAGGCGCCGGGAACCTTGCGGAAGCGGTCGTGCACCTCTTCGCCGCCGTCCAGCGAAATGCCAACATAGGAAAGGCCGACGCTTTTCAGCTCGCGGGCCTTCTCCTTGGTGATGAGCGTGCCGTTGGTGGAGATGACGGCGCGCATGCCGCGGCTGGTGGCGTGGCTGGCCAGCTCGACCAAGTCCTTGCGCACCAGCGGCTCGCCGCCGGAAAACAGCATCACCGGCGCGCCATAGGCAGCCAGATCGTCGATCATGGTCTTGGCCTGGGCGGTGGAAATGTCGTCCACGCCCTGGTCGGGGTCAACCGCCTGGGCGTAGCAATGCACGCACTTCAGGTTGCAGCGCTTGGTCATGTTCCAGACCACGACGGGCTTCTTGTCAGCCGAGAACTGCAGCAGGTGCGAGGGCAGTTTGCCGGACTGGCGGTTATAGCGCAGGGCGTCGGAGGGCTCAACGGCCCCGCAGTAGAGCTTGGAAATGCCGATCATGAAAACCTCGTTTCTTCAGAACGTTGGTGGCGCGCCGCAGCGCGCGA
>Ga0183100_1000655_pt1 | contig 23901 bp, 24 predicted proteins | sample Biomet2_FD_127789 | JGI IMG/M metagenome (GOLD analysis project Ga0183100, IMG submission 127789) | Microbial communities from bioreactor (seeded with anoxic lake sediment) at LBNL, California, USA - Biofuel metagenome 2 | ecosystem: Engineered > Bioreactor > Anaerobic > Unclassified ...
GGGGTGGGAAGAGCGTCCACAGGACCAGTGGCAACCTCAACGTGTCGCAGGGCGAGGGGGCGGTATCCGCCGCCCCCGCCGCTTGGTCTGGTCGTTATTTCGACAGGGAATCGAAGGCGTCAAGCGCCCGCGAAGAATAGACAAAGGCTGCGCCGGCATTGAGGCCTATGGCGACGGCCAGGGCTTCGAGCAGTTCTTCCCGGGTCGCTCCGGCGGCGGCAGCCGCCTTGGCGTGCACGGCCAGACAGGTGTCGCACCGGGTGGTGGCGGCCACGGCCAGGGCGATCAATTCGCGGGTTTTGGCGTCGAGCGCGCCATGGGTGCTTCCGGCGGCATCAAGGGTTTTGATGCCGTCCATGATTTTGGGATTGCCTTTGGCCAGTTGGCCAAAATTTTTCATGGCCTCATTGAGCAGCGCTTCCCAGTCCATCGACATGCCGTCCTCCTTGGGTTTGACCGCGTCGCCGCGGCATTGCCGGAAACACGGACCCCACCGCTCCCGGATTACCTCTTGTGCTGTCGTAAATGGCCGGCCGGGTCAAGACTTCCGGCGCTACCGACCACCGCAACGGGCCAGGACCTTGTCCACATAGGCCCGGGTTTCCGGTATGTCGGGGACATCCCCGCCTTTGCGCACGCGGCCGGGACCGGCATTATAGGCGGCCAGGGCCAGCCGGGTGTCGCCATAGGCGTCGAGCAGGCTGCGCATGTAGCGTATGCCGGCTTCCAGATTGTTTGCGCCGTCGAAGGCGTCGGTCAATCCCAGGCCCTTGCCCGTACCCGGCATGATCTGCATGAGACCGGCCGCGCCCTTTGGGGAGACGGCGGTTACGGCAAAGCCCGATTCCACTTCCACCATGGCCCGGACGAGATTGGGGTCCAGGCCGTAGCGGCGGCAATAGTAGCGTATAAAGGGCAGGATTTTGCGTTGATCGGTGCCGGCCGGCAGGCGCATGTAATCGAAGGGCTGGAAATTTTCGTCGAGTTTGCGGTTGCTCAGATGGATGCTGCCCTTGGCGTCGCGGTATTGGTAGATCGGCTGCGCCTGCCCCAGGTTCGGGAGGAACAGGAGCAGGAGGAGCGGGACCAGGAATCGGCGCTGCTGCATGGGACGATTGTGCGCGGACGGGCGGCATTTGGCAACCGGGCGGTCAGTGCCGGAATTCCAGGGCGAAATCATGGATGGCGGCGGTTTGGCTCCGGCCGGTTAAGCTGCTCATAGCTTCGGTCCAGCCGAAATACACAACATCCAGGCCGCTATGGTCCGTCTGGGCAAGCCGGGCCGTATGGTCGATCTGGGGCGTCTGCTCCGTATAATCCCGGGTCACGTCTTTTGCCCCGTCTCCGTCGGGGTCCACCCAGACCTGCACGCGGTAGACCCCCTGGCCGGCAGCGGTTGTCCGGTCAATTTCCACGCGCAGGGCATGATCCCGACCATCTTCCAACCAGTTGGCTCCTCCCGCCGTTCTGGCCTGTTGCACATAGCCGGAGGAACCGCCGGCCGGATTGGCCGGCGCGCTACCTGCACCATGGACATTATCGTCCAGATCCGTGTCCGACGCGCCCCAATAGACGACGGCCACGTGATTCGCGTTACTGGCGTCGGCGCGGCAATTGGCATTTTTCGGATTGCCTTTGCCGGTATTGGGGAAAAGATCGACCTCCACGGCCAGCTTTGGGGCATGGAGCCCCTGTCCGCCCGGTCCAGGACCGGCATAGCCCAGGTATTCATTCCGAAATCCCTTGGCAGGACCGCCGACGGCGGCGTCCGGAGCATTCGTTGCGGCGTTTATGATGGCAAAGGTGAAGCCGTCGCCGTAATCGTCGGAATCCTCGCTCGCATCGTAGCCGGACAGGGCAAAGTCGAAATAGGCGCGAAGCCCCTGGCCGAAGGAGCAGCGTCCGGCCAGACACTGGCCGTCCGGGCACACGCCTTCGGGGCAGGCACCGTGGTTACCGCGATACCAGATGATGCCCGGTATGGCTGTATTCGTGCCGCCGAACTGCATCCAGCCGCTGGCGTAGCGCCCGACGTTTTCGCCCCACAGGAGCACCCAGTCGGATTCGTCCATGCCGGCCGGCGCATTGGGCAGATCCTTATCGAACACCAGGACGCCATGCGTGGCGTCGATGCTGGCCGGCACGGAGAAGTCGGCGATGTTGTTTTCGAAGGTGATGGGCGCGAGGCTTTGGCGACGGGTGGACAGCAGGACATTGGTTTCGGCGGCGGAACCTTTGCCGCTGCATCCGACACTGTTGACGGTTGTGCAGCCGTTGGCGTCCGGGCCGGATGTGGCAAGGGTGAAGGAGCCGTCGCCTATGGTATAGGTGCCGGTTTTGCCTGGCGACCAGAAGTTAAGCCCGGACAAGGCCAAGTAATAGGCGCGTTGTTCAGCGAATCCGGAGAGTGTGGTCAGTGTCGCGATGGGCGTCAGCGTTGTTATGGCGATGGCCAAGGTGGAGAGCAGGAGAAGGGAGGCAATGACGTAAATGAGGGCGAGGCCAGGAGGGAGGTCTATAGAATGCTGTGAAGCTGCGGAGAAATCACTCTGCACGGGGACCAACTCTCTCAGAGTATAGAAATTTAGTGAATAGTACACTCCTTTCGAGGAAGGGCAAATATTTTATAAAAAATAAGCATACATATACAATCAAACATATCGAATATATGAAACTATTTCCAATTTTTTGCCGCATAGTTTGACATCAAATAAAATGCATAGACCCCATCTTTATTATTTATGACAGCGGTGTTTGAATCATTGTGCGCGTAAAAAGCACCAATCAAGACAAGTCTATTAGACAAGTTAATCGTCCCCGCCGAATAGATGGTCCCAAACCAAGCAATTCTATCATTAAAGTCAAAATTTCCTAAGGTTTCAATATAAACCTTACTGTAATATTTCCCGTTCGCAGCAATATCTTTATTTATTTTATCAATAAAATCTGATCGACCTGGGCTCGTCGCACTTGTTGGAACAGTCCCATAATTAAAAAGTATGGGAGTTCCACCAGATTCTTTAATATAAAATATTTTAGTATCGTTAGCGAGACGCACATTCCCGTTAATAAATAAATTAATATCTCCGCCAGACAGGTCAAAAATCAAAGACCCACGATCATTCGTAGACAACGAGTTAATGCAATACGTCCCACTTTTTATAGTCAGATTCCAATCATTTTGCAATGCTATATTATTATAAGACGATCTTGAGGTTGCATCGATAATCGCATTATTTGTATATATATTAACAGCACCAGCATCGCAAGCAACTTGATGCTTTGGATAAGTTGTAGTCGCGCATAGATCGTCATATACTGGGAATTTTATATCAGAAGCATTTACTTTTACCAACTTTATTGCCGGGGTATAATTATAATTAATAAAATTTCCATAGTTTATCCCAGTAGATGCAGTCACTCTTTCATTTATACTTACATTTTTCACAACTTGAGCTAAGGAATCCACCTTTGAATCATTATAAAGAACTATAGAATTTCCGACATATACTGCGTCTGCCGCGTGGGCTCTATCTTTAAGTATCAAATTTCCTTTAGTAACAATTGGTCCAGAAACAGTTGAATCATTCTGCAAAGTAACATCTCCATCTGCATACGCACCTTGCATTGATATTGAGGCCCTATCGTTTACATTAATTGTTGTCTTAGCACAAACATATCCATTTAGTTTTGAATCATTTGACAAGAATACAGACGAATTCGACACTATATTCCCTGCAACATAGGCTCTATCATTTAGTACTATATCAGACGCAGACACACTATTAGACGTATATGTGTCATTCGTTAATATATATCTTGTATCAGCGCTATACACTTTATCTAACAAGTTTTTTGGTTTAGATATACTCTTCTCAAAACTTCTTGGGAAATTTGAGGCTAGTAAAAATTTGTCAACATTTACTCCGTTATCAATTTTATTCCCGATTAAATAATCAACAATATAGCTATTTTCTTTAAGACCATCCGGAGAAATTTTAACTTCAAAACTATTCCCTGAGTTTAGTACATATGGAGATCCAGAGTTAATTGCGTCAATAAAACCAGAAACATTCTCATAAATGCCTTTTTCTCCATACTTTAAATATTGCAGCCCAGAGTATGCCGAGTAATAGGCCTGCCCAAATTTATTTTCATTCAGTTCCGTTATTGTCGAAGAAGGCGTCAAAACCGTTATCCCGGCAGCCACAGCGCCAAGAATAACCAATACGCCAATGACGTAGAGCAACGCTATTCCGTGCTGCCCTTCAGCTTTCGATTTACTTCTCATGGCGTACCTACGCATTTCGATCTCAATTATTTATATTTTTTATGGTAATTGTATAAGAAAAACTTTCTGCAACGCCATTCATGCCAAGAAGCGTCATAGAAACATTCACGTTCTGGAGAAGGCCATTAACCCAAGTCGGTTCAAATTTTAACGCCGAGACCTCATCACAAAGAGTTCTTTCTGTATTGTCCACGCTTGTGTCTTTATACGTTAATTTTCCATTATTTAGTTTAAATGTAATATTGGCATTCGTTCCGACATTTGACGGAAAAGTAAACTCTGTAGTATTAAAGGTAGCCGTCGTGCCACTACTATTATAATACGACAATTCGATCAGCATTCTATTCAAAGCGACTTGAGCCTTTTGCGTCAACGCCGCATTATCCTGTGTGAATCTATATTCTTGAATCGTCCTGGTAAAACCAAGAGAAATAACAATGGCGATGATGCCGAGGAGTACAAGAGAGGCAATAATCTCTATGAGCGTGAAGCCAAAATTATTCTTTGGGTGCATCTGCTCGCTCATTATTTTGTAAGAAGCACCGTAAGCGTTTCGCTGGTTCCGGCGCTTTTAACTGTTACCTGAGCAATATTACTTTGTTTCTTATCATCTTCGACGAAGGTTGATGTACTTGTATCAAGTTTGACGATGTGAGAAGAACCAGAGACGATTGCACATCCAATAAAAGGATTTGTCTCAATATAAGTTAAAAAAGCAGAAAGATCAGCATAGTTTCCCGTTTGAAAATTATTAATTACTTGTTCCATACACGATTGCAGACTAATCTCACTCTGTAAATTTTTAATAGGATTAACACTTTTTGATACGGAATTTGAAAAGAAAGAACTGCTCATCACCGCGAAGAGGCCAAGAAGAACAATGGCCGCGATGATCTCAATAAAGGTAAAACCGCGCGACGTGCTGCCTTCCGCGTTCATGGGACAAACCCCGTCTGGCTCGTCACGGTGACGGCTGTATTCTCCGATCCCGAAAATGTGACCGTCACGTCATTTGTATAGGTGGTCGGCCAGGTGTTGTTCAACGGATATTCTTTCAACGTATTGGATACGGGACGTCCGCGTGAATCAAAATAGATCTTGATATTCTGCGTCATGGTCACTCCGGTGGGCAAGGTCCGCGTCGCAGAACCGGCCCCCGGCAACGTCACTTTGGTTGCAAGATCCGGGTTGGCCGTCACAATCTTATATTGATTACTGGAAACAGTCTCAATGCCCCAGGTGGAGATGTCCCCCATCGCCCGGAGCTGGGCATAACGCAGATAGGACTTGAAGATCTCCGCCTCGGAGAGAGCCGGAGCGTTGGAATCAGAGAACTTTACCCCCAGCACCACCGCCAGAATGCCAAGAATCACCAAGGCAGCAACGACCTCGACAAGTGTAAAACCCTTTGTTTTTATGCGTGCTGGCATGGAATTATTTTTGCCCTCGTGGGGAGCAGCCTTTGGGCCATCCCCCCACGAAAGTTTATTCAAAAAAACGATTCTCTCGTTAGGGTTGGGGTAGTCTAGGAGCCTGTATTATAAGGATCAGGGACAACACAAGTATAAGGTGTCGTAAGAGGTTCAACGCCGCTTTTAGTTTTTGCCGCAAAATTTATCGTCAGAGACCCAGCCGAAGGATCCCCTGCAAGGACAAACTGATCTGTTGAAATATTCAACGAAGCAGTGGCCAACGTCCACGCGGTAGTTTTTGCCGCAGCCGCTGTAGCGCCACCAAGTAATGCATTCGCGAAAGTCATTGTCACGTTCGAGTTGGCCGCCGCACACGTAGACTTCAGCGCCTGGAGTTTCGAAGCATCCTGCATATCCAAATACTTCGGGATGGCCACAGCCGCCAGGATACCCAAAATAACCAACACAGCGATGATTTCAATGAGGGTGAAACCTTGCTGTCCCTGTTTCTGATTCAATGCCTTCAACATGCCTCGTTCCTCCGATTCGGTTTGTTGTCGCCGGATGGCGTCAATTTTCAGTAAAGCATGGTCCATGCCAAAACGGTCGCATTTTCGAAAATCGCCGGCCCAGGCGGACAAACGCATGATCCCGCCGGAAGCCGCGCCACACTTCGCTTCCCAGGCCCTCCAAAAAATGATGCTCGCTCCTTCACTTCTTGGAGTATAGCCTATGTATGTGGCGATTCCTTGAACACGCCGGGATCAATGCCCAACTTTTTCACCCGATGCCACAGGCTGCGTTCCTTGATGCCAAGCAGCGCCGCCGCCCGCGATTGCACGCCGCCCGTTCGCGAAAGCGCCGCCTCAATAAGCGATTTCTCATACGTCGCCAGCCGGCCATCCAGATCGGCCGCCCCGCCCTCGCTGCCGTTGAGCAACGGACCAGCTCCGGATAAGCCCGGCAAATGCTCCGGGCCGACCGTCGCCTTGCCCGCCAAAACCAACGCCCGCTCCATGGCGTTTCGCAGCTCGCGCACATTGCCCGGCCAATCATAGGCCAAAAGCCGCTGCAACGCCTCGACCGAAAGCGTGGCTCCCGGCTGCATCGTCTCCAAAAAACGCTCCGCCAGAAGCGGAATATCCTCCCGCCGCTCCCGCAAGGCCGGCAAATGAATCGGAAACACATTCAAGCGGTGAAACAGATCCTCCCGAAACGCGCCTTCCCGAATCATCGCCGGCAAATCCTGATGCGTCGCCGCCACAATGCGGACATCCACGGCAATGGGCCGCGTCCCACCCACCCGCTCGCATAGACGCGTCTCCAGAACACGCAAAATCTTGGCCTGGATCTCAAAGGGCATGTCCCCGATCTCATCCAAAAAAAGCGTCCCCCCGGAGGCCTGCTCAAATTTCCCGATCTTGCGCGCCGCCGCTCCGGTAAACGCCCCCTTCTCATGCCCGAATAACTCGCTCTCCAGCAGACCGGCCGGAATCGCCGCACAGTTGACCGCCACAAACGGTCCCTTCGCCCGGCCGCTCTTGTCATGGACGTTGCGGGCCGCAACCTCCTTGCCCGTGCCGGATTCCCCAAGCAGCAACACCGTCGCATCCGTCCCCGCCACCTTGAGCAATTGCGAAAAAAACGCCCGCATCACCCGGCTTTCCCCGCCCATGTTCGGGAAAAGCGACCGGGCGTCCATGGTGCTTAAGACCTCCACCACCTGATCGAACACCCCTTCCAGATGCTCCAGCCCATCCACGTGCCGGCCCGGCGCACCCGCAACCGGCGGCAAAAGCGCCATGGCCCGCGTGGAATCCAAAAATCGACGGATCGGACGACGCACCCACAACAATAACACCGAGGCCGACAGATACACCGCCCCGCCGGACAGCAGACACAACGCCCCAACCTGACGCGCCGTGAAAAGACCCGGCCACAACGTATCCGCCGCCAAAAGCGGCAAGGACGCCAATCCGCCAAGGATAAACGGAATCAGGACAATCAGACTGATCTCGATCCGTCGCTCCCCGGCCGCCTCCAGACGCTTGCGCGTCGCATGTTCCGCCATGGGCAACCCTTAATGCACCATCTTGGTCATGTCCCACATGGGCATGAAAATGGCCAAGGCGAAAAATCCCACCACCGCCGCCAATCCAACAATCAGGATCGGCCCCAGGGCGTCGGACAACTGCTTGACGGCATAGCCTACTTCGGCGTCGTAATGCTCGCTTATGGCCGAAAGCATCTCGTCCAGATTGCCGGATTCCTCGCCGACCGCCACCATCGTCACGACCATGGGCGTGAAGTACTTGGCCCGGGCCAGCGGACCGGCCAACCCCTGGCCGTCGCGGATCAAATCCTGAATCTTGCGGAATTCCTTGGCAATCGCGGCGTTGCCGATGGTGCCGACCAGGATGTCGATGGTCGTCAGCACCGGCACGCCGCTGGCCTGCAAAATGGAAAAAATCGACGCAAACCGGGACATGGCCGCCTTGCGAAACAACATGCCAAGGATCGGCAGTCGCAAAAAGAACCCATCGCGGGCCACCTTGCCGTCCTCCGTGCGAAACCACAGGTAGAGCGCCAGGACAATCAGCGCCAGGATGCCGAAGGTAATATACCAGTATTCGTTGACCAGGACGTTGAGCCGCATGGCCACGACCGTCGGCCAGGGCAGTTCCAGCTTGGTTTTGGCGAACATCTGGGCAAACGTCGGCACGACAAAGCGCAGCAGGAAGAAAAAGGCCCCGACCAGGGCGATCACGACGGTAAAGGGATATTGCAGGGCTGACTTGATGTCGGAGCGCACCTGATGCTCGTGCGAGATAATATAGATCAACCGTTCAAGCACTTCGGGCAGTGCGCCGGCGGCCTCGCCGGCCCGGACCATGCTGATGTACAGTTCGGAAAACACCCCCCTGTTGGCGGCCATGGCATCGGAAATCGATGCGCCGCGCTTGACGGCGTCGGACATGGCCGTGCAGATCTTGCGCAACTTCGGGTTTTCCGACTGCTGCTCCAGCACCTTGAGGATCTCAAGCATGGACAGACCGGCCCCGAGCATGGTCTTGAACTGCTTGGTGAAAAGGATCAGCTCCTGGGCTTTGACCCGGGAAAGCGCCGATTCGAGGGCCTCGACAAACCCGCCGGCCGACGCCGTCTCCCCCCGCTGCACGGCCACGGGAATATAGCCCATCCCGGCCAGCCGGTTCTTGACGGCATCGGAGCTGTCGGCCTCGATCACCCCTTTGACGGTGTTGCCGGCCTCGTTGATGGCCTCATAGACGTATTGCGGCACGACTTCCTTCCTTTTTCCAAGACCGGACAGCCAAAACGCAAGCCGTCATCAGGCGTTTGTACGCCTCCCTCCCCGCCCCGGAGCATTCAGTTTTTTTCTCAAAGCATGACTGCCGAGGACGCTTCCTCAAAGGTGGTCTTGCCTTCCAATATCTTCAGTCGCGCGTCATCCTGCAAGAGTTTCAAGCGTCCGGAATCGGCGGCAAACCGGCTGATCTCCCGTGAGGTGGCCCGACGGGCCACCATTTCCTGGATATCCTCGTCAATGACCAGGATCTCGTAGAGCCCGACCCGGCCCTTGAACCCGGAATCGCCGCATTGGTAGCAGCCGCGGCCGCGCATAAATGTGGCCCCGGCGGCATTCTCCAGATTCCAAAAGCGCAGGACTTCGGGTTTGGGCGTGTACGGTTCGGCGCAGTTGGGGCAGATGCGGCGCACCAGCCGCTGGGCGATGGACACCATGAGGACCGAGGAGACGAGAAACGGCTCGATGCCCATGTCCATAAGCCGCATCACCGCGCCGGCCGCGTCGTTGGTGTGGACGGTGGAGAGCACTTTGTGGCCGGTCAGGGCCGCCTGGGTGGCGATGGAGGCGGTTTCGGCGTCGCGGATTTCCCCGACGAGCACCACATCCGGGTCCTGGCGCAGGGTGGAGCGCAGGGCGCTGGCGAAGGTCATGCCGGCCTTGCGGTTGAGCTGCACCTGGCGCACGCCGTCCATGCGGTACTCGACCGGGTCCTCCAGGGTGATGACGTTGATGTCGGGACGATAGATCTCGCGCAGCAGGGCGAACAGCGTGGTCGATTTGCCCGAGCCGGTGGGGCCGGTGGCCAGAAACATGCCGTAGGGTTTTTCGACCACCAGTCGGATCTTGGCCAGATCCTCGGCCGAAAGACCGAGATCCGTCAGCAGCAGGCCGCCGGCGCTCATGTCGAGCAGACGCAGCACCAGATTTTCCCCGTGGATGGTCGGCAGGGTCGAAACGCGGAGATTGATTTCCTTGTTGTCGATGGACACGGAAAACCGGCCGTCCTGGGGGAGACGGCTGACGGCGATATCGAGATTCCCCAGGATTTTTATGCGCGAGATGATCGGCAAAATCATCTGCTTGGGCGGCGACGGCACGGCTTTGAGCTTGCCGTCGACCCGCATGCGGATCTGCACCTGATCGCGTTCGGGGCTGATGTGCACATCACTCGCCCCTTCGCGCACGGCCTGGGAGAGCAGCGAATTGACGAAGCGCACGACCGGCGCTTCGCCGGCCATGTCCTCCAGGGAGCTGACCTGCATTTCCTCCGAGGCATGGGGCACGCCGGCTTCCTCGCCGCCATCGCGCATGGACTCGATGCTGTCGAGCACGCCCTCCAGGCCAAGTCCCATGCCGTAGATGGAGCTGGTCAGATAGCCGAGTTCCCGCTCGGTGCAGATGACCGGCTCCACCTCGCAGTTTTTATAGATTTCGATGTCCTCGATGGCGCTGATGTCCAGCGGATCGGGCATGGCCACCCGAATCAGGTTGCCGGTCTTGGACAGGGGCACAAGCTTGGCGCGCAGGGCAATCTCGGCCGGGATCAACCCGGCCAGATTCGAATCCACGGGGTAGCGCTCGGGGGTGTACTTGGCCAACCCCATTTGCCGGCTGATCAGATCGACAATGCCGGCTTCCTTGACAATGCCGTCGCGCACAAGCTGCTGCCCGAGCCGCAGCCCGCCGCGCTTGCCGGCGGCCAGAGCCTGACGCAACTGATCCTCGGTGACCAGACCGGCGGCGACGAGCATTTCGCCAAGACGCAAACGTTTCCTGGGCTGCATGACGCTTCCTTACGCTCCGTATCCCGCCGCGAACGTGCGGCAATACCCCGAAATCGCCGAAGACCGCCCCTGTCCCTAGGGCTGGGAGACGGCAATCTGTTGCGAAACCGGCTGACTGCCCGGTTTGCCCCCGACATGTTTGCCACCCCGGGACGCAAGTTCGGTAAAATAGACGGTCCCTTCGGGATAGCTGGCCACAAGCGCGGCCTGCGTGGCCAATTCCCGGGGCAGGCCGGCCATCGCTTCCTCGGCCTGGGCCCGGGTGGCGAACTGGTGGGAGAGCACCACGTCAAAGCGCAGCCCGAATCGGGGATGATAGGTGCAAAACAATCCCAATCCGGAGACATCATCGCGGTAGCGGCCCAAAAAGGCGAAGCCCTGCTCCAGCGAATCGGCCTGCCCCAGTTTGACCAGATAGTTTCCGGCCGGCAACGGGGCGGCGGTCAGGGCGGGAAAGACAATGGTCTCGCCGGCCCGGACCCGGTCGAAATTGACGCCGGGATTGGCCTTGGCAATCTGCGACAGGACGTGGGGGCGGCCATTGCCATAGAGTCGGGCCGCCTGCCGGGTGATGGCCCAGCCCGGTCGCACCGTGGATGCGCCGAGCTTTTGCGGCAATCCCGCCTCTGCCTCCGTCTTGGCCCCCTCGGCCGTGATGACGATGACCGACTCCGAGGCATCCGGCGCAATCGTGGCCGCCGTGAGTCCCGGCGAGACGCCAAGCGGCGGAATCGTCGCCGCAACGCCCCGGGAGACCTCGCCGCGCACCGCCGCCCCGCCCTGGGCGGCCGCAGCAGATGCCGGCGCCGCCGCAGCGTCAGACAAAGAGGCCGCATCGCCCGGAACGAACGGGGCCGGCGGTTGGACGCCAATGGCCGGCTGCGCCGGCTGTTTTTCCAAAAAGGCCTGGGCCCGGGACAGGACGCGCAAAGCGGCATGGCGGGCATCTGGCATATGCGGGCCGGTCAGCCCCAGGCCAAGCAGCAGCACGCCGCCAACCGCGCCGGCAACAGTGGCCCGACGCAGCCACAGGGCTCCGGGGCCGCGTTGCTGCCGGGCCGCCTGTCCGACCAGGGCCCAACCGATCCGCTTTTTGCCGTAGCCCACGGCCAGCAGCATGGACAGATGGCACAGGCGCACGATCTTGCGCGGATAGCCGTGCGTCAGACGATGGATACGGCGCAGGGCCAGCCGGGTGAAAATCGGCAACAGCCGTTCGCCGGCCGCGCACCGCAGCAACCGGGTTTCGATCATCCGCCGGGTCTGCACCCGGTCCAGCGGCAAAAGCCGATAGCGAAAGTTGACCCGATCGTCGAGGTTCGGCCGCGCAGCCAGCACCGCCTCAAATTCGGTCTGGGCAAAAATGACGATCTGCAACAACTTGTGGGCGTTGGTTTCAAAGTTGAGCAGCTCGCGCAAAAGCTCCAGACATTCGGGCGTCATCTTCTGGCCTTCGTCGACAACCAGCCCCACAATGCGCGTGCCGCCGTTTCCCCGCGCAAGCAGCGTCTTTTTCAAGAGGCTTTTCAGTAAGGAAAAGTCGTTGCCGCAGGCCGCCGGGTCCAGATCAAAGATCCTGGCCAGGGCCACGAGAAATTCCCCCGGCGTCGGAAAATACGGATCGTCCAGGAAATGGACCTCGACATCCCCGTCCTGACCGAGCAGACGGATCAATTCCCGGGCCAGCGTCGTTTTTCCCGTGCCCACCTCGCCCAGCACCACGTTGAGCCCCCGGCGCAACCGCACGGCGATCTCCATGTGTTGCAGGCACTCCAGATGCGTTTTGGACCGGTACAACAAATCCGGATCCGGCGAATTGGAAAACGGTTCCCGAATAAGCCCAAGGGCCTGATAATAGCTCATGGCGGACTCCTCCTGCCTTGCTCCGGGAAAACCACCCGGTTTCCCCAGAGCCTCCCGGGCGTCCCTTGTGACGCCCGTTTTACGCACGCCCCTACGTCCCGGCTACGGCCGCGCGGCTGTGGCTGCGGCCACCGGGTCCCCATGCTGCCCCTCGACCGGGGGCACGGCGGGAATGGGCTTTTCTTTCAAAATAATCGGCGTCACGAAAATCAGCATTTCCTCGCGGTGCACGTCCGAACTCTTGGATTTAAACGCCCAGCCAAGGCCCGGAACATCCCGCAAAAACGGCACGCCGGACTCGCCATCGGTCGTCGTGTTACGCGACAGGCCCGAGATGACGATGGTGTCGCCGTCCTCCACCACCAGATTCGACTGCGTCTCCCGCTTGTAGATCGGGGGGTTGCCGTCCACCCAGTTGGTCTGATTGGGATCGACCTGATCGTCCTTGACCACGATCTTCATGCGCAGGTTGGTGCCATCGACCACGTGGGGCAGCATTTCCAGTTTGAGTGTGGCATGGGCAAACTGCACGTTGGTGCCGTTTTGCGACGTGGACGAATACGGAATGTCCTTGCCGTTTTCGACGAACGCCGTCTGGTTCTCCATGGTGGTGATGGTCGGGCTCGAAAGGATCTTGATCTTGCTGTCCTCGGCCAGGGCGGTCAGCTGGGCTTCCAGGACGTTTTCCCCGATTTTGCCGAACAGGAAGTTCAACCCCGTTCCGGAAGCGCCGAGCCCTGTGGCTGTCGAGGTCAGATTGGCCGGATTGTTGATGCCGAAGCCCTGGCCGGAGGTGCCGCCGCCAAAGATCGGCGTCATGGCATTGGAGGCCGTCGTCGCACTGTTGTTGGTGTTGGAGGCCGACGTCGAACTCGACGTCGTCGTCCCCGACGTGCCGCTGGTCGCGTTGTTGGAGGCCGTGTTGCCGGAGGTCGCGCTCGAAGTGACGGTGCCCGCCTGGGCCGGCGACAACCGGAAGTTGGAATTTTTGAGCAACCCGCCCCATTGCAGGCCCAATTGCTGGGCCGTTTCGCGATCGGTCTGCACGATAAAGGCCTTGAGCTTGACCTGGGGTCGCGGCTTGTCCAACTCCTCGATAAGCGCCACCAGTTTTTCCGCATCGGCCGGCGGGCCCTGGATGATGATGGAATTGCTGTGCTGGTCCGGCACGACCGAACAATTGAGCTGGCCGGGCTGCCGCGCGCCTGTCTGAGGCTGGATTTTAAGCGTGTCGTCCGTTGCCGACGTCGGCGTGATGTCGCGCGGGGTCTGCCCGGCCGACGACGGTTGGGGCGTCTGCTGCTTGTTTTGTCCCTGGAAGGCGTTCGACGTCGCGCTGCCGCACATGGCGCTTAACGTCGCGTACATCCTGGGCAGCTCGGCGTAATTGATCTCGACCCGGGCCGTGACGTAGGGCTCAAGCTCCTTGGCCTTGGTCTTTTCGGCCAAAAGTTTGTTGTTGGCTTCCTTGAGCTTGTTTTGCTGCTCCAGATCGGCCAGGGTCATGACCTTGATGATATCGCCCTCAAAGGCATAGGCCAGCCCATTGGAAGACAAAATGCTTTGAAAGGTCTCGTCCCAGGGCGCATCCGCCACGTTGACGTTGATGCGTAACGGCTTGTCCTGACCGTTTCCGGCAGAGCCGGGAATGGTGGAGGACAGCACCACGTTCTGATTGGCCGCCCGGGCCATGGCCCGCACCACGGCCACCAGATCCGTATCGTACATGCGCAGCGTGACCTTCTGCTTGGGCAGCGTCTTCGTCGGCTTGGCTTCGGCCTTGTCGTCCTTCTTGGCCCCGATAGCGACCTTCTGAAACTCCACCTTGCGCGGCCGGGCCGTCGGGGAATAGCCTTCGGAACGCAACGTCTGGGCGTCCCAATGCTCGATAAACGCATCCTTTTTCGGCTTTTTCGTGCAGCCGACGGTCGCAAGCCCCACGACCAGCGCCACAATCGGCACTCCCAAACACCACACCCGGCCCCAACCCCTGGCGCACCATCGCATAGATCCGTCTCCAATCGTGCCACGCGGCACGGCAAGGCTTATCGGGTCAAAGCCTCTTGCCCTTCGTATGGAATTTCAACATGTTGGCCGTTGGCCAAACTTTCCAGCACCACACGTTCCGGCACAATGGAAATCACTTTGTAGCCGCCGCCTTCCAGCGTGTCCCCGGCCTGGTATTCAAAGCCGTCCACAATGGCCAAACGCCCCGATCCGAGCTCCACATAGCCCGAGTACCGCGGCATCACCGTAGGTTTGACGGCGACAGAACGCCCTTCGAGCGGCTTGTCGTAAAAGGCCGCCAGCCGCCACGCTTTCTCGATGCTCTCCAAAAGCGCCGTCTCGGCCTTGCCCGGCGCGGCGTCCTGAATGGTTTGCAGCAGCGCGTTCGGGCGCAGGGCTTCAGGCACAGCCTGGGCCGGCGGCGGCGTCTGGGGCCGCGCCCCGGGACCACCCCCCGAAAGCACCACGCCAAGCCCGATGACGGCCACCACGCCCGTGACCGCCAGGATGATCTTTTCACGCCGGGTCATCGCGCCATCCCTTTCCCCGGCCGCTCATTGGACGGCCAGCCAGCATTTCATGGTGAACTCGCGCCCGTCCCGTCCCATCAGCGTGGTCGCGGACTCGACCTTGACCAAGGGGCCGAACCGGCCAAGGGACAACAAAAAGTTGCGAAACCCTTCCGCTTGTCCCAAAAGCCCGAGCCGCACGGCCAACACCCCGTCCCGGCTGACCGAGGACGCATCCGGCGACACGGCCGTCACCCGCAACCCATGCGGCGCGGCCAGGGCATCAAAAATTTCTGTGAGGCGCCCCACGTCGGACAATGGCATGCGTTGCAGCTCCGCCGCCGCCCCGACTGCGGGCATCCGGGCCTGGGCATCTTTGAGGGCCCGCACCACCGGCACCATCTGGCGCCGCGTTTCGAGAGCAGCCCCGCGTTCCACAAGAAGGTGCCCCAGATTGTCCACCGCCCGGTATTCCGGGAGCAAAAAGAGAAAGACAAAGCCCAATGAGAAGACACAGACCACAGCCAGGACAATCAGGGTCCGGGCCGGCAACAACTGTTTGAGCGCTCCAGGGGCCATGGGCTAATTCTCCGTGAGATTGAGCCCCACCACGAACCGCAGGCCTGTCGCCCCGCCTTCGAGCGCCTCAATCTCGCTTTTTTTCACCGTGACCTCCTCGAACAGCGGGGAGCCTTCCAGGGCCACCACGTAGCTGGCCAACATCGAGTCGAACAACCGGGAATCCCCGGTAATCATGCCGTCGATGACCAGCCGGGCCCGTTGCGGGGTCGTATCCTTGCCGACTGGACCGGCCGGCCCGGCCGGAGCGCCCTTGCCCGCCGGCGCGGTCTTCATCTTGTCGGGCGGGCCGAATTCCGCCGTGACCGTCCCCAGGGTGACGCCGTCGGGAGCCAGGGCCAGCGCCTCGCCCCACACGCCGGCCGTCCGATTACGGGAGACGTAGCGCTGCAAATTTTCGCGTTTGTGTCGCAACTCGGCCGTCAGCCGTGTCACCGACGCCGGATCGAGTTCCTGGCCGAGGGCTGTTATCTCCTGGTCGATGCCGTCCCGCTGCCGTTCGAGGGCCCGCCGGTCGGAAGCCGCCGAGCCATAAAGGACAGCCATGACGCCAAGGGCCGCCGCCAGTCCGACGAGTGTCCATTGCTCAAAAAGCCGTGAGGCGCGGGCCGTCGCCTTTTCCTGGTAGGTGAAAAGGACGCTTGGCGTGACGGACAGATCAGAGAGGGCCAGTCCGAGCGCCTGGGAAAAGACCGTCGACGGCACTTGCGGAGCCGCGCCGCAGACGCAGGCCGCCGGCCGACCGGCCAGGGGGTCCAGCGGCGTACAGGGAAGGCCCAGCTGTTCCCCGATATAGTGGACAAACAGGGGGCTGGCCCCAAGCGGCCCGGACACCGTCAGACGCGTCACGGCGTCGTAGCCCAGGGATTCCCGGTAATGCTTGAGCGTCATTTCGGCCTGTCGCACCAGCCGCGAGGCCACCGGTTCGAGCATGACCATGACATCATCGGGGCCGATGTCGTCGGCCGGATGGCACGTGCCCATGCTCTCGCAGGTAAAAATAATGCTGTGCAACAGTTCCCGGGCCCGGGTTAGGGTGGCTTCCGTCCGCTCGGGCGACGGCGTGGCGACGGAGGGTTCAGGCACCGGCGGCGCGGGGGGCTCGGGGGCGGCGGGCTGCGGCTCAAGTTCGAGCACCAGCCCCGAATCGGCGCGCCCCATAAAATCCAGGTCGAGAACCGTCTCCGCGCCCGTTTCCGGGCTTGCTGCCGGGGCCACGGTCACCGTCGGTGCATCAAACGTCGACGTGCGATCGGCGGCGACCTCTTCGGCCTCCTGCTGCCGCGCCTCCAGAGCCTCAAGGACCGCCTGCTCCATGCCGGACATGGACGTCTTGATGACCCGCACGAACATCAGATTGCCGTTGCTGAAAATCTCCAGACGCGACCAGTTCTGTCCCACGTGCAGATTGGCCACGGCCCCGGCGCTTTCGGGTGTCACCCGCCGCCGCAACAGGGTTTGATGCGCAAACGGCTCAAGCGTGAGTCCGGTCAGCGGAAACCCGGCCTTGGCAAACGCGCCCTGCAACCGGGCCAGGGTTTCCCGCGGCATGGTGTAGGCCATGGCCCCGAGGCGGGCGGCCCCTTTTTCGGACAATTCGCCCCGGCGCTCGAAATCGAACACCACCGAGGCTTCTTCAAAGGCCATTTCCTTTTTGGCTGTCCAAAAAACCGCGTTATCCACCTGTCGCGAGGCAATCTTCGGAATGGTCAGAAATTGCAGATTGGCCCGGGCGCTTTGCGCCGCCGCCCAGATGCGGGGCGTCGGACCCGGACCGCACAGTTCGGACAAGGTCTGCCGCAGCAGGTCGGCAAAAGCGTCGCTGCCCGGCTCCACCCCGGCCGGCACGACCACCAGGGACGTCCCAAGCAGCTCAAAACCGGCATCCTTCCCCCGGGTCATCACGCACACGAGCTGGGACGGAGCGATATCCACGCCGACCTGGACGGGCTTGCCAAAGGGCAGGCGGACGCCGCGACGACGATGGACGGACGGCGTGGCGGAAGGAACGGACGCCGGGGCTTCCTGTTCGCCCTCCGCCCCGGACGGTTGCCGAATCATGTCCAAAAGCCGCTGATTCGGCGTGGTGTTGCTCTTCTTGCCCACAAATTACTCCGTCTTCATAGCGCGTCGTCCTCTTGGAGCACGCCTCGCGCCAAGACCCGACACGAGGCGACGAGGAGCTTCATCCCTGTAATCGCGTCATGCGCAACACTTCCTCATGACAAATCCGCCAGCCGCGCCCCACCTTGGCCCCGCGAAGCGCCTGCCCCCGCAAGAGCTTGCGCACCGTCTGGTCGCTGCATTTGAGCAGTCGGGCCACTTCCTGCACCGTATACGTTTCCTTCACCTCTCCCGCACGGTCGTACATTCCCCATCACTCCTTATCGTTATTTAACGATAGTAACGTTCGCGCCGGGGCCAAAAAAAAACCGTGGCCGGAAGGAACCCTCCCGCCGAACAGTTTGTCGTTTGATTTCCTTGGCCATGCGTCGCTCACGTTTCATTTCGTTAAACACCGGACGACCCTGCCCGTCGTCCCAACCGCTCCAAAACACCCAAGGGAAGCCGCTTTCGTACAATCGGCAAGCGGCTCCGCCCTTTTCCCTTCAAAAGCCGTGCCCAGAACGAACCACCCCTCCGCATGATTCCAAAACACCCGGTATTCGTGTTAGGAGCAACGCTTGCCCTTCCTTTAACCCCAAGACCGGTGAACCATGGCCCAAATCGACGCTTTCTTTAAAATGCTCAAGGAAACCGGCGCGTCGGATCTGCATCTGGCCAGCGGCTCCCAACCCATGCTGCGGTTAAACGGCCGACTGGAACGCATCAAATATACTGTCCTCGAAGAAGAGGACGTAAAAAAACTGGTCTACGAAATCGCCCCCGAACGCTTGATCAAGGTCTTCGAGGAAACCGGCGACCTGGACTTCGCCTATGCCGCACCGGGCATTGGACGGCTGCGGGCCAACTATTTCCGCCAGGAACACGGCATCTCCGCCGCCTTCCGGGCCATTCCGGAAGTCGTGCCGACCATCGCCGAGCTGGGGCTGCCCGTCTCGCTTGGGGAACTGGCCCTGCGCCCCAAAGGCCTCGTGCTCGTCACCGGCCCGACGGGCTCGGGAAAATCCACCACCCTGGCCGCCATGATCCGCCACGCCAATGACAACCGGCGCGACCACATCATCACCATCGAAGACCCCATCGAATTTCTGCACACCCCGACCGCCTGCCTCATCAACCAACGCGAGGTCGGTCGTGACACCCGGTCGTTCGCCACCGCCCTGCGCGGAGCGTTGCGCGAGGACCCGGACATCATCCTGGTCGGGGAAATGCGCGATCTCGAAACCATCGAACTGGCCCTGGAAGCCGCCGAAACCGGCCATTTGGTTTTTTCCACCCTGCACACCGTGTCGGCGGCCAAAACCATCGACCGGGTCATCGACGTCTTCCCCGGCGACCGGCAGGCCCAAATCCGCTCGGCCCTGTCCGAATCGTTGTCCGCCGTCATCTCCCAAACCCTGCTGCGCCGGGTCGACACGCCGGGCCGGGTGCTGGCCATGGAACTGCTGCTGGCCACCACCGCCGTGCGCAACCTCATCCGTGAAAACAAGATTTTCCAGATTCCCAGCATGATGGAGACAGGCAAGGCCCACGGCATGCGCACGCTCGACGACGCCCTGCTTGAACTGCTCGAACGCGGCGCGATCGAGCCGATCGACGCCTGGCGCAACGCCTTTAACAAGACGCGCTTTGCCAGCTTCGCCCCGACCGCCACAGCCGAAAAGGAGGCCTAAGCCCCATGCCGCGACGCATGCTCGACGCTGCCACCCAGGCCGCCCTGACCGCCGCCCCGACGGCCTCGGATTTTGTATTCACCGCCGGCAGCCCTCCGGGAGCCCTGCGCGATGGCGGATTTGTGCCGCTGTCCCTGCCGGGCGTCGCCGGTCCGCTCACCCCGCACCAGACCGAGGTGTTGGCCCGGGGCCTTGTCGACGACGATTCCCGGTTGCTGGCCGATCTCCGGAGCCGAGGCAGTTGCGACGCCAGCTACCGCCATCCGGGCGGCGCGCGCTTTCGCGTCAACGTCCACCGGGCCGCCGACAGTCTCGGACTGGTGTTGCGCCGTCTGCCGGACACCCCGCCGGTCCTTGACGCCTTGGGACTGCCGCCGGTCTTTGACCGCATGGTCGCCCTGACCGAAGGCCTGATCCTGGTGGTCGGAGCCACGGGTTCGGGCAAATCCACCACCCTGGCCGCCCTGGCCGCCGCCATCCTGGCCGCCCGTCCCGTCCATGTCGTGACCCTGGAAGATCCCATCGAATGCCTGCTCCCGCCGGGACGCGGCGTGGTCAGCCAACGGGAGCTCGGCACGGACTTCCCCGACTTTGCCGAAGGTCTGCGCGCCGCCTTGCGGCAGGCTCCCCACGTGATCCTCGTCGGAGAGGCCCGCGACCGGGAAACCGTGGACGCCGCCCTGGCCGCCGCCGAAACCGGCCATCTGGTCCTGGCCACCCTGCACACGGCCGACAGCGCCGGTGCCGTGGAACGTCTGCTGGCCTTTTTCGGTCCCGCATAGGCGCGCCCGGCCCCCCCCCCGCCCGCCTCTTCACGAGGCGGGCGGTCGCGTTTAAAGGCTTCTGGGAAGCGCTCATCCTCATGCCCATGGTCCTTCCGCCTACCATCATGGGCTATCTCCTCCTCCTCTTCTTCGGGCGCAGGGGACCAGCGGGGGCGATTCTCGAGAAACTCGGCATCCCCATCATCTTCACCTGGATCGCCGCGGTCGTCGCGTCGATAGTTGTGTCTCTTCCCCTCATGTACCAGAACTGCAAGGCCGCCCTCTCGAGCGTCGACCCGCAATACGAAAAGGCCGCCCGCACCCTCGGCGTGAGCGAGGGCCGCATCTTCAGGCGCATAACGCTTCCGCTGGCGGCGCCGGGCATCGTGAGCGGCGTGGTCCTCTCCTTCGCCCGGGCCCTCGGCGAGTTCGGCGCCACCCTCATGATAGCGGGCAACATACCGGGCCGGACCCAGACCATACCGCTGGCCCTCTACAACGCCGTCGAGGGCGGCCGCGACGGAGAGGCCCGACTCCTCCTCGGAGTCACCGTCGTCATCGCCTTCGCCCTCATCCTCGTCGTGGGCCTCTGCGAGCGGAGAAGCTACGCACCGGGGCTGCGCCCGCAAAAGCCGACGGCGGCGAGAAGGCAATCGATGCGACGGCATTTCGCCTCAAAGACCGCGTCGTCGTCCAAAGGGAGGACGACATGATCCTCGTCAACTTCGAGAAGGAGCTGCCCGAGTTCACGGTCTGCGCGGGCTTCATGGTGGAGGAGAAGAGCACCGTCGTCCTCTGGGGCGAGTCGGGCTCGGGCAAGACCACAATTCTCTCCTGCATCGCGGGACTCGCAAGCCCCGAACGGGGAGAAATTTCTATAGCCGGCGAGTCGGTCTTCTCCTCGAGCCGCCTCATCGACCTTCCGCCGCAAGCGCGCGGCATAGGCTTCGTCTTCCAGCACTACGCCCTGTTCCCCCACCTCTCGGCCCTCGAGAACGTGGCCTTCGCCCTGCCCAAGGCGCGGAAGCCCGAAGCCCGCGACTACCTCGAGCGCTTCGGCATAGGCCGCCTCGCGGACCGCAAGCCCGCGACTCTCTCGGGCGGCGAGCGCCAGCGCCTCGCCCTGGCCCGCGCCCTCGCCACCGAGCCTCGCGTCCTCCTCCTCGACGAGCCCTTCAGCGCCCTCGACCGGCGCACGAAGGAGGAGATGTACCGGGAATTCCAAAAGCTGCGGGAAGAGCTTACAATGAGCGTCATACTGGTTTCCCACGATCGCCGCGAGGCCGAACTCCTGGGGGAGTGCCTCATCGAAGTCGTGGACGGAGCGGCCCTCGAGTAGGCTCCTCTCATCCTCGTATAAAGGAACTTGCGCAAAATGGATACCGAGATATTCAAGTCAATCGCGGAAGGCGCGCGTCCCCTCGCCCTCGTCACCGTCGTCGCCACCAAGGGCTCGGCTCCCCGCCACCCGGGCTCCAAGATGCTCGTCGCGGCAGAGGACGACTTTTCCGGCACTATCGGCGGAGGCAAGGGCGAGGTCATCGCCCTGCGGACCGCGGCCGAGGCGATAGCCAAGAAGGCCTCCGCCGTCATCGAAGTCGAGATGCACGGCGAGGAGGCCACCGGCCCCAACCCCACCTGCGGCGGCTCCAACCGCATGCTCGTCGAGTACATCGGCGAGGCCGATGCCTTCAGGGCGCCCTACCGCGCCGCCCTCGAACTCATGGACTCCGGCCGGCGGGCCCTCGTCGCGCGCAAGATCACGCGGAGCCTCAGGGACAGCGAGGTGGGAGTGAGCCTCTCGATCCTCGACGAGTCTGGAGCGGTCGTCTACGACTCGAAGGAAGGCATCGACGAGAAGAAGGCCGCCGCCGCGCTCAGCAAGGGACAGGCCGCCCTCGATGAGGAAAAGGCCGTCTTCTACGACCCGCTCTGCCCCGAGGAGAAGCTCCTCATCCTGGGCGCCGGGCACGTGGGCCGAGCCCTCGCCGCGGCCGCCCTCCCCCTCGGCTTCAAGATCACCGTGGCCGACGATAGGCCCGCCTTCGTCTTCGAGGGCCGCTTTCCCAAGGGCGTCGAGACCATCCAGGGCAATTTCAAGGAAATAATCGAGCGCTTCCCCTTCGATCCCGCGACCTACGCGGTCATAACTACCCACGGCCATCTCTACGACCTCGAGTGCGCCCGAGCGGTTCTCGCCCGCCCCTACCGCTACGTCGGCATGATCGGCAGCGCCCGCAAGACCAAGCTCATCCTGGAGCAGGCCAAGGCCGACGGCTTCGACGCCGCAAAGGTCGAGGCCATCTGCGCCCCCGTCGGCCTCGACATCGCGGCGGAGACGCCCGAGGAGATAGCCGTCTCCATTCTCGCCGAGATGATAGCCTTCAGGCGAAGAGCCGCGCTTCTTCCCCGCCTCGAGGCGGAGCGTAAAGCGAGACGCGCCTAGCATTTCATTATTCGAAACGCCGTATCTTATTGTAAAAAGTACTCGCCAATCTGGGAAAGTAATGATATACTGATTCTATGGAAAGTGACACGAAGCTCGTCCACGATAATATCGCAGAGATGGCAGCAGCCATCTTCGGCGCGGACAACCCCGAGCTCATTGAGGACTTCCTCTACAGCCTCTTTACGCCTGCTGAGGCGGACGAGATTGCCAAGCGATGGGCTCTCGTCAAGTCTCTCTCCCAGGGCCGCCCCCAGCGCGAGATAGCCAAGGATCTCGGCCTCTCGCTCTGTAAGATCACCAGGGGCTCGAGAGAGCTCAAAAAGACCGACTCGCCCTGGAGAAAGATGCTCGCCCTCGCGGGCTACCAGGTGCCAGAGAAATTTCTAGGGAAGCGCGGCGTTGCCGAGGCCGTGGAGCTTCCCCAGAAGTTGACGGCGGTCTAGGCCAGGACCGACGCCTTCACAAGGACGATATCCTCTTTAGGCACGTCCGAGTGGGGCGGGCGCATTCCCGTCGGGACTTTCGCCATCGCATCGGCCACATCCATTCCCTCGACCACCTTCGCGAAGACCGCATAGCCGGGATTGCGGGGGCCAGAGGAGTCCAGGCTGCGATTGTCCACGAGATTGATGAAGAATTGAGTTGTCGCGCTGTCGGGATCCGAGGTGCGGGCCATGGAGAGACTCCCGCGCGCGTTCTTAGGGCCTTTCGCCGCCTCGTTCTGTATGGGAGAGCCGCCTCTCTTTTCCTTCATTCCCGGGAGCATGCCGCCGCCCTGGACCACGAAGCCGGGGATGATGCGGTGAAAAATCGTGCCGTCATAGAAGCCGCTCTTCACATAGCTCAGGAAATTCGCCGCAGTTATCGGGGCCTCGGCCTCGAAAAGCTCGATCACCATCTTTCCGAGGCTCGTCTCCAAGCTGATACGCGTATTCGCCATTGTTTCCTCCAACATTGAGGATAGCTTGAGGGCCCTTCCAGGGACAAGGCTACCGACGCTGTCAAAAAGGTCTTTCATCAATGAAGAGGAAGAGGCATTTGAAGGACTTGCAGGGCGGGTCCTGGCGCGGGCTCACGCAGGGCCGCGCTTCGCGGAACTCCGCGCGGTCCCGCATGAG
>Ga0183100_1000656_pt1 | contig 23866 bp, 20 predicted proteins | sample Biomet2_FD_127789 | JGI IMG/M metagenome (GOLD analysis project Ga0183100, IMG submission 127789) | Microbial communities from bioreactor (seeded with anoxic lake sediment) at LBNL, California, USA - Biofuel metagenome 2 | ecosystem: Engineered > Bioreactor > Anaerobic > Unclassified ...
TATTAATTAAATTCTATCACATTTTCTATTTAAATTTTTAGCAGTAATATTATTTCACCTAAACAAAGTTTTATATGCTCATTATTAATTGTATTTTTTATTCTATAAAAAACGCCAACACTCACTCAGTCCACCAAAGGAAATGAGTAAATATTGACGCTTTTGTTTTCAACCTAGCTATATTTCCCTCCCTAAATATAATTTAAAAGTTGTTTATATGCCAGATAATATATAACGAAAAAATATTTTTTGTCGTACACATAATGATTTTATATTTCGTAATATGGCAATTGTTCATCAAATTTCTTTTTGTCATTTTTATACCATGCACAAAGATGCTCTATTGCATCCTTAGCCTTTTCAATTGCTGCTAAATCAGAATTAAATCCTTGATGGGATTGGACATAAAAATTTGCGCTACGATTAATTGCGCTGTCAAGTATAACCTTAGCTGCCATATTATCTTGTGTAGTAAACTCTTCCCTCCCCTTAAGACATTCCGAAAACAAGGTTTCATTAGTAAATACATCCAATCCGATACCTAATACCTTGCCTTTTTTATAAAGATTTAGTAAGCCAGTCTCCGGTGCTATCTCGCCTCTCGTTACATTAATAATTATTAGTTTTTTTGGTGCTTGAGATAAATACTCTTCTGAAAAATAACCAACATTATATAATTTGCTCTTTTTGTTCTTAGTTAAATTCATCGTATTAATAATAATATCGCTATTTTTGATAGCCTCTTCTTTAGAAACAAATTTAACTGTATGACCATACTGCTCATCAAGCTTTTTATATCTCAAATCCACTCCCTGCACAGTCAACCCATTTGCTTCTAACAATTCATATGTACGTTTCCCTATTTTACCAACGCCAAATACTGTTGCGACCTTACTCTTACCAAGTTCTACAAAAGATGTAGCTTTATTTCTTTCAAATGTACACGTATTTTTTGTATATTCATTTAACATCCCGGCTGTTGCATACAAAAATTTCATGGCGGTCTGAGCTACTGCATTTACACAATAATTGCGCAAAGAAGTTAAGTTTATAACATCCTCCAATGCTTCAAAATGATCATAACCGGCACTACGAGTTATAACATTCTTCTTAGTTCCTTGCAAATAATCCGGTGGCAATATGGAATGTGTTTTAGTTGTAATAATATTTGGCAACTGTACTTCCGGATGCTTTTTGATATATGTTTGCAAGTCATCCGGCGTTATAACGTACTTTAAGTCTTTTGGAAGCCTCCCATCTTTTTGTGCCTTCTCCGTTAATTCCTTTAAGTAATATGATTCTGCCCCCAAAGCCTCGAAATGCATAACATCATACTGCATACAAACACTCCTCTCACTATTTATATATTTTTTTAATTAATCTTCTACATAAACTTTTATTGTTGAAAGTTAAAAATATCAAATAGGCACTATTTAAAGGACACTCTAGCCGTTGTTCCGCATTATGGAATATTTTCCACTTCTTCTAAATAGTCATTCGTCTTTTTTTTTTGAAATCCTGCTTTTTTAATATTTTTTGTTTCCGATTGAGCATAGTTATTATAACAGTTGTATCTGTCTAAGAAAACTTTCTACCATATTTTCAAAAAAGAATAAAACTATAATCAGTCTTATTCTTTTTTACGCTCCACTATCTTGCGGATATTAAGTTATTATAACATAGCTCATCCCTAGCTTAGCACCTGTATTTCATGAAAAAGGGGTAGTGCAGACTAACTTGTCTGCACTACCCCTTTTTCATTATGAAACCCATTTATTATCGCCATTTATGTTGTACGCAAATATTAATTTATAATTTATGCAATGTGTCTATGAGTCACCATCTGTCTTGCTAATCTGATGGAATTAGCCAAACCTATACGATAAACTATATTGTCCAAGCGACATTCTAAAATGCGGAATAATGCATCAGTTGTGCGTTCTTTGCTTTTACTGGCATTTCTAAAGTAGCGTAGGAGCTGTCTTTCAAAAATTCCATAATAAGCTTTTACTTTTTGCTTCTCTAATAATTGCTTGCCATATTCTGATACTTTCTTTTGACAGGTACAGTTTCTGCCCGCTTCATCGCATCAAGATGCCCGCAGATATTAACACCCAGCCTTCTGCATTCTTTAAATCTAGGACCTCTTCTGGTTGCCATTGTTGCATCTCCTCGTATAATATGATTTATAAGCAGATATCCGCCAGACATACAAATCATATTTTTTTTAATTTTGCTTTATTATATTTATTTCCTGGGCTTAGCATTTTACTTGGTTGCTCTTATGTAAACTATATATAATACTCCTCAGTTAGCACATGCTAACTGAGGAGTATTATATCAATTTCAAGTATTTTCGTCAACAATTTAATTTAAAGAAATAGCTAAAAACCAAAAAACAATTTATGTAGGTTAAGTGGCATATACCAAGAAAAAGCGCGGATTATTACTGTGCTTTTTCAACATAAAATATCGGCATCGTACTACTTCGCCTAGTCTTATTTACAGTGCCCAATTTATACTTTGCTTTTGAATTTCTACCATATTACGATAAAGCCCCTGCTCTTGCAACAACTCTGCCGGCTTGCCGTCTTGTACAACATGTCCACCGGACAAAACTATAATCTTATCAGCATTTGCTACTGTACGCATGCGATGAGCTATAACTAAGACAGTCTTATTTTTTATAAGTTCTGTTAAAGCTGCTTGTATCTTGGTTTCATTTCTGACGTCTAGAGATGCCGTTGCTTCATCTAGAAGGATAACAGGCGCATTTTTCAATATGGCGCGAGCAATTGATATACGTTGTCGTTCTCCGCCTGACAGTACAGAACCATTTTCGCCTATGGCCGTTTTGTATCCCTTAGGCATCTGCAAGACAAAATCATCGCACATTGCTAAACGCGCTGCTTTTCTCACTTCTGCATCTGTAGCATTAAGCTTCCCCATGCGTATATTTTCCATAACCGTATCGTTAAATAATGTACCATCCTGAAAAACAATGGCATAGTTTTTTAACAGTGTTTCCGGGGCTATAGAATTTATTTCCTGCCCCCCCAATGTTATAGTACCGGCAGAAGGATCCCAAAAACGGGCAGCAAGCTTGGCAACTGTACTCTTTCCACCACCAGAAGGGCCGACCAGAGCCGTTACAGTTCCTTGTTTAGCGGTAAAGGAAACGTCTTTCAAAACAGGTTCACCATTATTATAGGAAAAAGCTACGCTACTGAAAACAATGTCATAGCCTTGCACAGACATATCTTCCTTACCAATTTGAATTGGCATTTCTTGTATTTCACGCATTCTTTGAATAGGAATCTCAACCATAAAAATTTCTGCAATGTTTGCGAGTGTTCCTGACAATGGGTCATACAATCTTGAAGCCGTAATTAGGAAAATAATGTAAGTAATTAAATCCGTTTCACCTTTAATTAACAATTGACTACCTACTAATACTACTGAGGCTAGGCCTAATTTCAAAAACGCCTGGGCTCCGTTGACAAAAGCTCCTGTAGTCAATTCCGACTTTATATGGGCAATTTCAGATGTTTCTAGCTTTTGGTCAATGTCACTTATATATGTACTTTTCATATTATAGGCTTTAATATCCTGAATAGTTTCCAACCCTTCTTGAATAGCGTCGGCACATATCCTTTTAGACTGATAGTGCCTAAAAGCATATTTTTTCTGCAGATATTTTGAGGCAACTATAATTATGAAAGCTAACGGAATTACCCATAATACAGCAATTCCCATGCGCCAATCCATGTAAAGCAAGCCTAATGTAATGATACCGGTAGAAATAACTGCCCCCAAAAATTGAGGAATAGCATGAGAAAAAGCATGTTCCAGCGTAGTACAATCTCCCATAACGGTATTGGTAATATCTGACAAATCTTTTTTGCCAAAGAAAGCTAGTGGAAGTTGTCGGAGTTTTTCTGCTAAGCTTATCCTTCTGGTTGCACTTTCCGTATATGTAGAAATAAAAACGTTTGTATATTTTAAATACTGGCAATAAAACATAACCACTAATATTACGCAGACAAACAAGAGATATTTTACGTAATCTTGCTGTAAAATACCTGTTTTTAAAAGCGGCAGCAAAAGTTCTGCCAATAATATAATAAAAAGACCGACAGGAAGCATCATGGAAATATCAGCCAACGCGCTATACAAACTTCCTTTTACTAAGTCTTTGGACCCCTTTTCACTGAGAGCAAATTTTTTCTGCAAGTATTTAAGCATGTGAACCCACCTTTCCGACCTTCCACGCTACTGCCGTTTGGTATTCTCGCCACATACCTGCATATATTCCATTTTGTCCAAGCAGATAGTTATGAGTCCCCTGTTCAACTATTTCACCATTTTCCATGACTAGTATACAATCCACATTTTTAATTGAAGAAAGTCGATGTGCTATCATCAATACTGTTTTGCTTTTAATTAAATGCTCAAAAGCTTTTTGAATCTGATATTCATTTTCCGGATCAGCAAAAGCAGTTGCTTCATCCAAAATGACAATGGGGGCATCCTTTAATATTGCTCTCGCCAGCGCAATCCGTTGCTGTTCTCCGCCAGAGAGATAAACTCCATCAGACCCTACATGTGTCTCTATTCCTCTTGGCATTTTTGCCAATATATCATCGCACTGAGCAAGATGTGCTGCATGCAACACTTCCTCCACGGAAGCATTTGTATTAGCTGCGCGAATATTTTCCAACAAGCTTGTCTTAAACAATTTTGTATTTTGAAAAACGAAAGCAATTTTTTGCATCAAAGAGCTTTCTTTGAACCCACGTACATCTACTCCACCAATTGTAATACCACCTGAATCCACATCCCAAAACCGCGGTACAAGACTTGCTAAAGTTGACTTGCCGCTGCCTGAAGGCCCTACTAAAGCATAAGTTGCCCCCTCAGGAATCGTAAAATCAACACTTTTAACGGCAGCTTTCATATTGCCTGGATAACTAAACGACACATTTGTGAAACGTACTTCGTCACTTTCAGTTGTTTCAGCAAATTTACCTTCAGTAAGAGGTTCATTCTCAATAATTTTGTAAATACGATCAACAGCTTCTTTGGCTGCCATCGTGTTTTCACCTGTGTACATGATTTTGTTCATAAAAACGGCACTTAAAGGTACAAACAACATATAAAAGAGCAAATCAAGAAGAAAAGCTTTGTAATCGTAAGCGTTAAAAATCAATAGCAGCCCGATTGGAATCAATAAAAGGGAAGGGCCATTTATAGTCAGCATATAACCGACCATAGGGATGCGGCAGGATATGGCAAATTCTGATGCAAATTGCCAATAAGTTATGATGGCTTCATGGAAATTTTTAAAAGAATAAACTGTTTGTTGAAATACTTTGACAACAGGGATACCTCTTACATATTCCACTGCAGCTGTATTCATATCTTCCAGTGCATTAAGATATTTGTTCATTCTGTCTACCCTATCACCTCCCATCATTCGTTGCAAAAAGACAAGGCTTAAAACAGTTGGCAAAAGGCAAACCAAACCTAAACACCAGTCAAAAATGAATAATACAGTCAAGAAAACTATCGGCATAACCACAACTCCGGCTAAATCCGGCATTTGATGTGCTAAAAATGAGTGGGTCAGACTAGCATTATCATCAATTACTTTCCGTAATTTGCCGCTGGCATTTGTGCGAAAAAAACCTAAAGGCAAATCAACTATTTTATGCATTGCCGCCTTACGCATGTTTGTTTCCACTCTGAATGCTGCCAAATGCGAAGAAATTATAGCAGCAAAATATAGTATTATGCTGGCAATGGCAAAACCTAGCGCAAACCAGCCAAACTGAATTGTTCCTGTAGCTTTGGCATAATCCGGCATTACTTGTAATAAATCCCGCATAACAAACCAAATACAGATAAATGGCCCAACAGAGAGTATACTGCTCAGACCTGACAGAACACATGATAATATGAGAAGTTTTCTGTGATTACCTGCAAAGGCAAATAAACGTGTGATAAAAGAATTTTGAAAAATCACCACTTGCATTCCTCCTAAATATAATTTATTATTTACTCTTTCCAAAGAAATAGAACTCAGCTGTAATAATATAGCCGAGTTCTATTTTAACTTGAGTAAATGTGATATTGATACTCCAAATGTTTTTTTTGGCTCCATTTGGTTAATAAATTTTTCTATATTCTGAGGGAGATACCTTCATAACAGTTCTAAAAGCACTAGCAAATTTACTTGCATTCTCATATCCCACATTGCCCGCAATAATCGTTACACTATTGCGAGTTGTAAGTAGCATAGTAGCAGCGACCTGCATTCTATACATTCGTACATATGTATAAATAGACATTCCATAAACAGCTTTAAAACAAGAATTCATGGCGTTAATAGACATATTATATTTTACAGATAACGCTCCAAGCGTGATATGACGAGTTATATTCTGTGTTAAAAAATTTTTCATTTGTTTTACCTTGTTTACTTGACTTTTTTGAAAATATGGACGTTTTTCAAATTGCTCAGGCATTTCAATTACACTAAGAAAAAGCAATAGCTCCATAACCTTCAATTTAAAGTACCCCTGCTTTACAGAATCAGGAATTGTATAAAGCTCTGAGAAAATATGCTGTATGGAATCTGTTGCCCGCATCACAAAACAACGATTATTCGCGCAAAGTTTATCCCGTAAAAAATATAAGTCAATGGAAATATCAGACAATATAGTCGAGATCATCTTAGCCGCCTGTCCCAAATCAATAATAATTGACACACCATGATAGTGCTCTGACGGGAAGGTAGCATTAATGACTTGGTTACTAATAATTTTATTAACTGCCAAATCTCCTGTGCTTAAATAGGTGTATACCCCATCCATAAATTCACATTCAAATCTGCCTTCACGGCAATGATTAATCTCCATGATATCTTTTTGTAAAAAAACATGTTCCGGACATTTACCAATATGGAAATCGTTATATGTTAAACGAATTCCGGGAAATACTTCATAGCTGGTTATTCTTCCGGTATTCTTACCTTCGGACATTTCATAGATTGTGCAATTATCTGATTGCCCTATTATTTTAAAATCAGCTGCATATAATAAATCGTTTTTAGCTGGTTGCATAAATACCTCTTTTATAACAATATTGGCTATTTTGCCAATATTCTATAGTTTAACGTTATTTTAAATTAATTTATTAAGTATGCCACTATCTATAATTAAATTAGTGTTTTAAGGCCTATTAAAGGTTCTCATTCTCTTTTTTCTGTTTGTTTAACTTTTTACCAATGCCCTCAAGCTTCATTATTTGTGCCCAGCCTGCCACATTAAAATTATGTATTTTGTTTACATAGTCTTTGGCATCTTTGCGAGAATAATCGTGGACAACAATTTCAAAAAAAGCACTGAACATACCACTAATTAAAATATGCTCAAGATTTGGTTCCACATGTTCTATAATTTTCCCCTCTTTCTCCATTGCAGTAATAAATTCATGATTAGCCCTTACTTCGTGTTCCACTAACTTGTCTACATAGTCTTCATATCGTGTTCCTTCTGCTTTGCAGATAAGTAATTTATAAGCCACTTTGTGATCATATATATAATCCACTATGTTAACCATCCATTTGTTAACAGTTCCATTTACATCTATTGCTTTCACTTGTTCTGCAATAGGTAGTTTTTTAAATCTGCGAAGGCAAGAAAAATATTCATTTTTAAAATACTCCGCTTCTTCACTTACCAAAATATCAAACAATTCTTCCTTGCTTTTGTAATATCCGTAAAAAGCGCCCGTTGTTGCTCCTGCTTTGTTAACAATATTTCTTAAAGACGCACTTTTATAACCCTTAACTGAAAATTCACCTATGGCTGCAGTTTTTATCCTTTCCAAAGTACTTACATAATCCTTCTCCATTTTAAAATTCCTCCAAATTTTCTTTCATTTCTCCGTTTATTTAAGTCACTTGATTTAATTTTAAAAACTAAAAACACAGCGTTCTGCATAATGTCTATGGTTTTTACTGTTTTAAAACAAATTCACGGCATTGATTCCTATTTTGCCTTACCTACTTAGTACCCACTATGCAGCACCATGTACAACCCCAATTATTGTTTAAATATGTACACACATTTCTAAATCCAGCCCTTGTCATCAAACGTTCTATTTCTTCATGTGAATAGGCATTCATACCGTCAATTCTTTTCGCCCATTTTTTGGCAGCTTCCTTCTCGGCCTCTAGACACACAAGGAAAGTGCCATCCGGCTTTATAACTTTGTAAATCCCCCTAAAAGTTTTTTCTATCTCCGGCCAAAAATAAACCGTTTCGAAGGCAGTTATCTTGTCAAAAAAATTGTCCTCATAAGGAAGATTAAGCACATTTCCCTCTATTATTTCGCACCGTCTTGCAATAATTGCCTCCCTGTTAATCTCCTTCGCTTTTTGAACACTTATTTGCGAATAATCAATACCGTAAATTTTCCCTTGCGGACAAATATCTAAAAAAGCAGCAATATTAGCGCCACCGCCACAACCTGCATCTAAAATAGTATCATCAGGCTTAAAATTCAGATAAGAAATTCCCCATTTTGCCATTGGTTTATGACCTTTATTCATGAAATTAACTATGATTTTTCCCCATATTCCTTCAGGTCTTGCACAATTATTCAAGATTTTTTTTAACATATTCTTCGCCCCTTTCATATTTAGCGTGGACAAAGCAAGTCTCGCTAATATAACACTGTTACATTGCATATTATATAACGCTGTTATATTAGTGTCAATTTTTTACTTTCCCCTGAATTTTATGCTAACTTCAGTTTTCCAATTACCATAAAAGCACTTATGCAATAACTAGCAACCCCATAGTAAAAATATAAACCTACCTTTTTTATTTTACTTTCAGATGATTTTTAAGTATTTTTAGAATATTGATAATTATTTTCGTGGTATTTAAAAAATTCACATTAAGACTTGCAATCTCTATTGCAAATAAAAAGAAAATATAGTAAAATTAACTCGGTTGATTATTTTATTAATAAAACCATTATTTTAACTTACTCAAGGAAGGAGCTTGTTATGAAAAGACAACGTGGTTTTACCCTAATTGAATTAGTCGTTGTTATTGCTATACTTGGTATTTTAGCCGGTATTGCCATTCCTCGCTTCCTAGATTCTCGAGCATCCGCAAACGGCGCAAAATTACTTGGAGATTTGAGAACTATCGACAGTGCTTGTATCATATATGAAGCAAAAACAGGGATACCACCTACCTCTATCTCCCAATTAGTTGATGATGGCAACGGTAACTCTCTATTGGCTGCAGTACCTGTTCCACCTACCAGTGACATGTTAATTACACAAGATAGTGGAGCACAACGAACATTTACAGCGCAAGATACTGCCTATGAAATTACAAATGGCAGAGCTACATATACTTGCGGAGAAGGCTCCAAAGAACCGGTAGAATGGTATCTTACCTATACAGGATCTACTTCTGGCGGTGGTTCCAGCGGCGTGGCAGATAATTTAACCACAAGTAGTTGGGCTGCTTTTTTAGCTCAAGCTGCTAGTGGTGCAGGAGCAAATACAGGTACTGCTCTCTACGAGGATTCTACTGGAATATATTTACTACGTTATAACCAGTATGTTTCTTCTCAAGTAGCCAGCACTAATCCAACTCTAGCGCAATATACGTCAGCAAATCCGGACAATGCTTTTAAAGTAGATACAGATAGCATTTTAACTAGTGCTAATATGACCACTCTTTATGGCCAGACTGTATGGAAAGAAGGTAGCCTTCCACAAGCCGGTGATATCTATCAAGATGGCGATACCTATTACGTATGCATTAGGACAGCTACCAGCATATATAACTGTACAAGCGTCAGCAATACAGGTGACTGGTTGAAAGTTAGCTAAACACAAAAAAAGTACTCCTTACGCTATAGGCTAAGGAGTACTTTTTTGTGTTTACAGCTTGTAGAGTTTTTGTCGCACTGTTTTTATGATTTCCAGTAATAACTTTGCAGAGGGCTCAATGGCTGCTACTTCCAAATACTCTTTATCCGTATGAGCACTTCCTCCGAGAGGGCCGAACCCATCAATCGTAGGTATCCCCAAGGCCGCAGAGAAATTACCATCGCTACCACCACCGGCTTTGCACCACTTGCAAGGCATAGCCAACTTTTCACTAACATTATTAACAAGAGTCATAAATTCCTCCGTTTTTAAGGTCATGAACATTGGAGGTCTAGTAATGCCACCACTCACTTCTATTTTTACCTCTTTCTCTTTAGCATGTTCTTTCAATTTTATGATACAATCATTAAAAAAATTTTCCTGTTCCAACCTCACAAGCCTCAAATCTACTACCATCTTAGCTTCAGCGGCAACGATATTTGCTGCCTTTCCTCCCGCCACCGTACCAATATTTATTGTAAATCCTTCAGCAAAGTCTGTTAAATCAGTAAGTTTTCCAATCCAGTAGGCCATTTCTGTAATAGCACTTCTCCCTAATTCAGGATTATTTCCTGCATGGGCAGCAATACCTTGAAATTCAAAATAATAACGGCCTAAACCTTTACGCTCTTGCACATGTTCATTATCTCCCCTGGCATGTTCCAAAACAATAACATACTTACTTCTCATAGATAAATCTTCTAACCATTTGCGCACAAGTTTAGAGCCTTTTTCTTCCTCGGGATTTAAAGCCAGGCAAATCTTAAGTGGCGCCAAAGCTTGTTCGTTTTCCAAAACATCCATGACGTAAGCACCTATTAAGTCCCCTGATTTCATATCTGTAACCCCAGGCCCATAAGCGCGTCCTCCCAAGATTTTAAAAGGTCTCTTGCCTGCAGTACCGGCTTCAAATACCGTATCCATATGCCCTAAAAGCAACATATCGTATTGTTCATCCGTGGTATTACTGATTTCCAGGCATGGTCCTAAACTTGCTTCCACATAGTGCTCTTTTACAAACCAGCCATTTTTAGAAAATTTTTTCTTGAAAAAAGCTGCTATTTTTTCTACTCCTGCTTTATCGCGGGCATTACTGTCAATATTAACCAAATATTCTAAATCGGATAAATATTTTTCTAAATCAAACTTACTCATTTTATTCACCCTTCTTATTGGTAATGAATTCTATCGTTTCGGTACTTTTGCAAACTCAGCAGCTATATCTTTTTGCAAATCAGTATCTGTCAAAATATCATAGGCCGTCATAGCCAAACTTTTAGCCCCAATTAATATTATATCATCAGCTTTTTTACTTATGGCGGCAGCAGTAAACTCTTTAGTATGATTCTTAATTTTCTCACCCTGCTCTGCAATAGAAAGATAACCATGAATTCCTGGCATCTTCATGGATACATTGCCAAAATCAGAAGAGCCTACGGATAAATTCTTAGGTGGATATTGCATTTCAATGCCAAAATCCTTGACGTGAGCTTTTAAGCGTTCATCCATAACCAAGTTGCAATACCTTTCACTAGAAATATAGCCTGGTTTAAAGCTAACCTTAGCCCCTACCATTATTTCCGCTGCCTTAGCAATATTTTTCATATCTTCTATTACTTTTTCTAATTCAGCGACTGTGGTAGCTCTTACAGTAAATTTTCCTGCTGCGTAATCAGGAACTACATTTGATGCTGTTCCTCCATCAGTAATGATACCATTGCAACGTGTTTTATCTGCCCAGAATTGTCTTCTGGCATCAATCCCATTAAACATTTGAATGAGAGCTGTTAAAGCATTTATTCCATCAGACGGCTGCTTAGAATGAGCAGACTGACCAAAAAATTCCACATCTACTACTACTGCCGCCAATCCACCTCTTTGAATCATACTGTAGTCAGCTGGATGAATCATCATGGCATAATCAATACCGTCGAAGCCATTATTATTTAACATAATTACTTTGCCCTTACCGCCTTCTTCGCCAGGGCAGCCCATAATAACAATATTCCCGGTTATGTCTTGCATTCGGCTTTTAAGTCCTAATGCAGCACCTACTGACATAGTAACAATCATATTATGGCCACAGCCATGTCCTATTTTTTCCAGAGCATCATATTCAGCTAGGAAAGCCAAAGTCTTTCCCCCTGGCTTACCATGATATACTGCTTTGAAGGCTGTATCTAATCCTGCCCATGGGCAGATGAATTCAAACCCGTTTTTCTCTAAAACTTCCTGAACTAATTTAACGGCCTTCTTTTCTGTAAAGCGTATTTCCGGATGCTCGTGAATTTCATGACTAAGATTTAGTAAAGTTTCCTTTTGGTCATCAATTGCAGAGCAAATTTTGTCATTAAGCATGTGTAAAATCTCCTTTTGTATATATTATCCTCAGAACATCAAAACTGTCATAATCTGCACCGTAATCATGCCTAACATTAATGGTATAACAGTTCTTCTCACAACCTCAAAAGGTGAAACTCCTGCTACTCCTGAAATAGCTACTACAACAGCGGTAATAGGACTCATAGACCTAGCTACACTGGCGGAAAGCTGCATAGGCAGTAAAAAATTAACTGCTGAAGCACCTACTTGCTTCGCCACATCAGGAGCGAAAGAAGAAAAGGCAAAGAAAGGTGCATTGCCACTGCCCATAACAATAGATGCGATAAAAATAATAGTACTCATGAGTAAAATCATAGGTTCTTTGCCAAATCCTGCCCCCTGCGCTGCATTAATAACAGTATTTATAACGCCTAAAGAAGTTAAGCCCTTAGCCAAAGTTTCACCAGCTACAATCAAAGTAATAACCGTAGCAAATTGTTTACCCATGCCATCAAAGATTGTTTGTACCGTTTCCATGACTTCTTTAAGATTGCCAGTTCTAACGAACTCTGCTAATAAAGCAACCATCATCCCAATAAACAGGGCTACATTAATATCCATTTTAATACCACCGACTTTAAAATAACCAAAAACTAAAATTAGAACTAATGGTACTGCTGGAAGGATGGCATAAAATAAAGGTGTATTCTCCTCGTCCTCCTCTTTATTCTTTACAACTACTTCTTCATACCGAGAAACCCCCTGAGCTAATCCACCATCATACTTCTTTTCAAACCATCTTTGTACAAAATAATGGGCAGTAACCACAACTATGGAAATAACGATAGCCTGAGGCAGTTGATAATTAATAAAATATTCTATCGGCGTAATACCTGCATATTTAGCAGCTAAAATAGAGTTGCCGGAAGTAGGCCCTAAATCCAAACAACCGTTAGTAGCAATAACAGCAACAGCAGAATTCTTACTTATGCCTAAGGAAATAAAAATCGGGTATATAGTAACCATGAGCAAAAGACCAAACCCAGAAGCACTAGGAATGAATGGGTGTAATATTTGTCCCATTAAATACCCACCACATAGAACCAGATAAGGAGAACGGAGCTTTCTTAAAGGCTTGACGGCTACCCTCACCATAGCTTTACTAGCGTTAATTTTATCCATATATCTAGCAAACCCGGCACACACCATAATCATCATACCAAGACCAGCTGTACGGCTAGAAATAAGTTCATCTAAAAACTTCAGCATGTCGAACCAAATGAAACCTGTAGACTGCTTGATAGGAACCAACGGCCCATAATTACCTATAATAGCAACAGCCATCATAAAAAACCCACCAGCTAAAAGAACTGCTTGTGGCTTATAACGATTTATAATTAGATACCCACAAACAACTACCACAACTAAAGCAACTATAACACCAAACATAATTTACCCCCCTATTCTCATTTCCCTACCCCTTTGTCTTTTGTAAACAATATTTGTTTCTATGCTATAATAGTAATATATTTGTAGGTTTAAGAAAAACAATGAATTTTGGAGCTTACTCAAAGGAAATTTGTAGGGAGGAAAAAATGGATATTAATAGTCTCTATTATTTCATAGAATTAAACAAAGATCTTAGCAAAGGTCTAACCATGACCAAAACTGCAGAGCGTTTGTTCATTACCCAACAAACCCTAAGCAATCATATCCAGCGCTTAGAAAAAGAGTATGGCGTAGAACTTTTTCATCGTACACCAAAAATGACTCTCACTGATGCTGGAATCCACATGCTAGCTTCCGCTCATAACATCATAGAGGAAGAAAGAAAAATTGCCAATATCATAAATGACATCAAACACCAAGAGAGCGGTATCCTTCGTTTGGGTACTAGTACTCAAAGAGGTATTAATTGCCTGCCCGTTGTCCTTCCCGTTTTTTCCGAACGATATCCCAAAGTAGAACTACATTTAACAGATGCCATTAGCTCAGTATTACAAGAAATGATTTTAAACGATGATATAGATTTAGCTTTAACAACCGTTTTAGGAATTCACCCTTTACTCATCCAAGAATTTGTACAAAAGAGCCAAATTTATTTGTGTATCTCCGACAAATTGCTCAAGCATTATTACCCTGAAAATTACCAAATTATCAAGCTTAAAGGCTGTGCTGGGATTACTGTTGGTGATATTAAAAATTTGCCATTTCTCATTTTTGAATCTCCCAACGGTCTGCATAACATTATGAATAGATGTTTTGAAGAGGCGGATATCACTCCCCATGTATATATGTCTACCCGTTATGCCCACCTTACTTCACAAATTTGTTCAAGTTCTTTGGCTGCCTGCTTTATGAGCCAAATAACTCTCTTAAATCAGATGTCGTCTTTAGCCAAAGATGTTAATATTTTCCCTCTATTATTCCAAAGCAAGCCTGTATTTCATAAGATGTGTTTAATTCGTCATAAGAAACACTATATTCCAACTTACTCTCAATATTTTATCTCGCTACTTAAAAAGCATTTTCAACAAATTTCTGACGTGAGCTTAGCTAGGATAATAAAATAAGGCCACCGTTAGGCGGCCACACAAAATACCCTCTAGTACTTTAATACATTTTTTTAAATACAAAAATAACCTAGTGCGTTTATATATAACGTGCTAGGTTACTTTTTCTTAATATAGTATTATACGTGTTTGAAAGGATTATATTACAACAGGCAAATAACCACCAAGATTCTCACTTATTTATTTATATTTTACAGCAAAGTTTCCTTCATCTCCAAAATTTCCCTACCGGCCGTGCAAGCTGGGCAGAAGCAATATTTGCCACCTTCGCTCTTTACCTTTTCAGCCTGCTTGGCAAAAGCAGCAGCCTTTTCTTCACCAAAAACTTTTGCCCCCTCCGATGAAGAAGCAAAGGCTAATACTACATCTATAGGTAGTACATCTTCTTCCAATTCTTCTACTAGTTTTCTAGCAGCCTCTTTTTCTGCAGTAGTATTTAGTGCATTTAAATAATTTTGAGCTACTGCTTTCAATTCTGTGCAACAGCTTGGAGCCGCTATTACTGCCTTCACTTTTTCAATTACCAAATCTCGTTTTCCCATAATTAGTCATCCTTTTCTCTAGAATTTTAATTGCTTTATATTTAAGCAGACTACACTTTAATGCTTTTATTTAACTGGGAACATCACCATATCTTTTATCTTATATTGCTATAAACTCTGTCCAGATATGCTTCCAGCTCTTTTTGTTCGACTTCAGAAAATCCTTGAAAGAGTTTTTGTGTCAACTCTAAGGAAATAACTTCAAAAACTTCTCTAAATTCCCTGCCTTTATCAGTAAGTTCCACATAGCTTACCCTTGCATCGATAGGCGACTGCTCCTTTTTAACCAATCCTAAGTCTGCTAATTTAGCCACTAATACCGTTACCGTAGGCTTAGTTCTATGAATAGTATCAGCAATATCTCGCATGGTCACATTCTGTTTATGAAACAGGACCATAAGAATGTCGCCGTGTGATGGAACTAGTCCACGAACGCCATGCTGAGCGAGGCTTTGCATAATGAAGCCGTTAGCATGTTCTTTTATTTTACTAATTATTGAAATTGCTTTTGTCTTTTTCATACTTCACATTATAGTTAGATGTCTAACTTTTGTCAAGTACCCACATTAAAATATTTTGAACATATATAAGATCTGCAACAAAAATGACTTCATACTACCACTATTTTCATAAAAAAGCTTTGTTTTTTGCGTAAGCGAGGCGAACTCCTCAACCTTTTTCGAATTGGTAACAATTACATTTTGTGTAGAACTGCTATTAAGCCACAATCCGCTTTTTAGATGTTTTCAATCTTTGCTCTTCTTCATAAAAATATTCATTTAAGTAAGTTGAATCACCACAACCATTCATCTAGCCATTTTTATTATGCCTTAATCTTATTCTAACATAATATTCAAAATCTCAGTATCCGTAAACTTCATGCCTACACGCCCCATTCTGCCGACGCTAGCAATCGTTTTCTCAATATCATCTTTAACTAAACCTTCACCGCTATGGAAAACATGCCTGTTTTTACTAAGATATAATCCCATAATAGCCGCTTCGATAGAAACCGCAACTTTTGCCGCACATGAAGGTTTAGCGCCATCACATACCATACCTCCAATATTAGTAATAGTATCGGTAATAGCATCACAAATACTTTCGTAATTCATCCCCATCATATAAGCAATACCAGCACCGCTACCACAACTAGCACTTACAGCACCACAATAAGCAGACAAACTACCAATAAAACGTTTTTGATGAATAGCAATTAAGTTACTTACAATTAAAGAACGATATAATTTTTCCTCGTCAACATCATAATACTTAGCATATTCAATAACCGGTATCGAAACCGCAATTCCCTGGTTACCACTTCCAGAATTAATAACTACTGGCAATGGACAACCGCTCATTCTAGCATCTGAACCTGCGGCCGCTCGTGCCTTAGCCCTCAATTTTACGCTATTTTGATCAAACTCACTCATCAGTGTACGACCCACTTCGGCGCCATAGTGACCCTTTAACCCTTCATTTGCGATTGCAGAATTATATTTAATCTGACAATCCAAAGTTTCTTTAACATCTTTAATTTCAACCATATTGGCAAAATCCAAAATATCACGAACGTTAAGTAAGGTTTTATCTGGAAACTGCTTATGCTCTTTTTGCACAGAGGATTCTTCCTTAGTAAACAGTATTTTGCCATTTTTCACTATTTTAGTGATATTGCTATGATAATTTTCAATAAGAACTTCGGCAGACTCAATACCTGCAACTACCTTAATATTAATATAGAGATTAGCAACATTTTCAAGCAGCTCACAAGTACAAAAACCGTTAGAAAGCAATTCTCTGCTTTTGGCAATATCATCTTTAGTAATAGATTCAAGTACAGCCAATCCTTTCGAGGCATCCCCCCCTAAAACGCCTAAGGTAGCCGCTACACTAATACCCTTTCCTCCATCCGAATTAGGTACAATAACACTTTTTACGTTCTTTATGATATTTCCACTGCAACAAACCGTTATATGCTCTGGAACTTTCCCTAGTATCTCACGTGCTTTTGCACCAGCATAGGCAATGGAAATTGGTTCAGTACAACCTAAAGCCATCACAAGTTCTCGTTTTAGAATTTCTAAATAGTTATCATAAGTTTCCTGGTTCAAAATAAATAACCTCTTTTCAAATCTTGTTTATTATCAACCAAACACAATAGCATCACTAAAACAAAGGGATAGATTGGAAATGGTATAATTAATAAAGCGCTAGCAAACTATTTGCTAAATATTTTTCACCTTAGCCGGCATAGCCAACTAGACTTAATTGCACTTATACATGGATTTTTACTGTGCGCGCAAGTATATTTTATAAGTAACCATTTTTTTAAAAATGTAATACTATCCCTATAACAGCCCCTAGGGCAATATATGAAACAGGATGTTTTTTATATTTGCATATTGACCAGAGGAAAACTATAAAAACAACTAGCTTTAATGGATTGACTAAAATTGTAATATCGTTTTTAGCCACAGCTTCTTTAATAAACAGAAAAGATGTCATCATGACATCCATACCTGCTGCCGCTATAAGACCGGTAACTGCAGGTCGCAGGCCATAAAAAGCACGACTAATTAAAGGATTATCTTTAAATTTTTCTAGATTTTTAGCTACAAAAGTAACGATGATGACGGAAGGAATGGTAACTCCGGCAGTAGCTATCATGCCACCAAAAAAGCCCGCCACGTTATAGCCTACATAAGTAGCCATATTAATTCCTATTGGCCCCGGTGTTGATTCAGAAATAGCAATCATATCGGTTATAAAAGACATAGGATACCAACCGGTGTTTTCAGATAACGCCTTTAGGAAAGGAAGTGTTGCCATACCTCCGCCCACTGCAAAAAGGCCTATCTTGAAAAATTCCCAGAAGAGACGAAGTTGAATCACTATTGCGCTCTCCTTCCTTTAACCAAGATACCCAAAGCAGCAGCCACAATTACGTATAAGATAGGTGACAACTTAAAGAACATAGTGCTAAGAAAAACTACCAAGCAAATAATGAGTGTAACTTTATCAACAATACCTTTTTCCCATAATTTGAAAACTGCATCTACAATCAAAGCTGAAACGCAAATAGAAATACCATTTAAGGCATGGCGCACATAAATATTTTCCTGAAAATTACTCAAAAAGGCCGCAATTATAGTTATAACTATGATACACGGAGATACCACGCCAGCAGCGGCTGCAATTGCCCCCTTAACGCCACGCACCTTATTACCAATAAATGTAGAAACATTAACAGCAATAATTCCCGGCAGACCCTGGCTGATTGCATAGTAATCCATGACAGTTTCATTATCAATCCAGTGCTTATTCTGCACAGCCTCACGTTGCAGGATAGGCAGCATCGCATATCCGCCGCCGAAAGTTACTGCCCCCATTTTAAAAAATGTTATATAAATATCCCATAAGTTACTCATTTTAAACTCCTTCTCTTAAATCTATACTAAATAATATTGCCAACCTTTTAACTTTTCGTTAATAGAAATAAATAATAACCTACAAAAAATGTCTCCGTAGCTAAAGTTCGGTAAATTTATTGGCTAATTTTTTACCAAGAAGCTACACAGCCGTCTGTACGTGGTTCTGTTGCACCTATCAGTACACCTTCTTCATCACGTATAATGATTTGTCCGCGGCCAAAACTGGTAAAGTCTTCCTCCACTTTAATTTCATGACCACGTTTTTTCAGGGCCTCAACTATTTCCGGTTTAAATCCTGTTTCAATTTCCACCTTCTTACCACCAATCCATTGCCATCTTGGAGCATCTAGGGCTTCTTGGGGATTCATCCCGAAATCTATCATATTCATCATAACTTGGACATGTCCCTGTGGCTGCATGTAGCCACCCATAACACCAAAGGGGCCAAGAGCTTTGCCGTCCTTCATCAAGAATCCTGGAATAATTGTATGATAGGGTTTCTTGCCAGGGGCCAAGCAGTTATCAGAATCAGAATTCAATTCAAATCCACACGCTCGGTCATTTAAAGAAATACCATAACCTGGAATGACAATGCCACTGCCAAAACCCTTGTAGTTACTTTGTATATAAGAAATCATATTTCCCTCTCCGTCCACTGCACACATATAGACAGTGCCGCCACAATCAGGATTTACAGGTTTCGGAGTAAGAGCTATCTCACCGATTTCACTACAACGTTTCTGGGCATAAGCATCACTAAGTAAATATTCTACTTTTACTTTTTTCATTGATCTAGCATCAGCTACATAGGTTTGTCCGTCTATAAATGCCTGCTTAAGTGCCTCCAGCTGTTTATGAATAATCGCTTCATCATCATGGCTAGTACCCAGCAAGGCCATTTTATTAATAATATTCAAGGTCATCAGGGCTACAATACCATGTCCATTAGGAGGAATTTCGCAAACATCATAGCCATGATAATTGGTGTGAATAGGTTCTACCCATTCTGCTTTGTATTTCGCTAAATCTTCTGCCCGCATTAGTCCGCCGGTCTTTTTAGCAAATTCATCAATAGCTTGAGCGATTTTACCTCGATAATAGCTTTCGCAGTTAGTCACAGCCAGTTCTTTTAAGGTCTTTGCATGATATGGCAACTTAACCAATGAACCGATGGCTGGGGCGCCGTTTTTCAGGAAGGTTTCATAATATGGTTGAAACTCAAGCTTATTTTTATATGGTGCAAATACTTTTGCGGCACGTTCCCATAATAATCCTACGATGGGATGGACGGGATAACCGTTATCAGCATAGGAGATAGCTGATTGAAATAAGTCAGCAAAAGGCAACTTTCCAAACCTTTTATGCAGTTCCGCCCAAGCAGAAGGCGCGCCAGGAACTGTTACTGCATCCCAACCTCTATCCGGCATCTTTTCATAGCCTTTAGCCTTCATAGCCTCTAACGTCATTGCAGCAGGAGCATACCCACTACCATTCAAACCATATAATCTCTTGCTTTTAGCGTCCCAATATAAAGCAAAAGCATCGCTACCCATCCCATTGCCGGTAGGCTCTAAAACAGTCATACAAGTTGCGGTAGCAATGATTGCATCAACAGCATTACCACCCTTCTTTAATATATCTAGGCCCGCTTGAGCAGCCAATGGTTGTGAAGTACAAACCATACCATTCTTCCCATAAACAACACTCCTACGCGATGGATAACGATAATGTAAACTATCAAACTTCATAATTTATTCCTCCTCTAGTTAGCAACCATATGATTAAATTTATAAAGTAATATATTTATAATGCTTTGGTAAAAATACCAGCAATAATAATAGATAACGTAGTTACAGACACGAATCCCGCAACAACAAATGCTGGCGTTAGCTTCTCAATTATATATGTTTTTTCTGATTCATTTTTGGCTACAGCTGTAGCTACTTCATTAACAATCAGGAAAGTAGCCGGAAACCCTAACAACTGTGACATGGCAATACCTACTGTCATATTGCGTGAACCAACAATCTTCCATAAGGGCAGCAGATATAATAACAAGTAACAACCGACTAATACTGCACCAAAAACTAATACCAAGCTAATAGCCATGTTACCCATATCCGCTAGTTCGATTTTAGCTAAAGCAGGAATTAGGCTACAGAAGGTAGCCGTCATAAATAAACCCTGCGATTTACCTTTATCTAGAATACGTGGTGGGATAAGACCTACCTGATTTAAAGCCATACCCCAAAACAAACACCATATAGAGGTAGAAATGCCAGTAAACTTACCAATGAGACTGGAAATATAACAGACCACTGCAGCAATACCCAAAGTCATATATACAGTATAGTATTTTTCATGTTGAATACAGAAAGGGACCTTAACCTCTTTCTGATCTTGAATAGCTGCAACCGTTTCGGCTTCTTCGTCTACTTTTAACAAATCTACGCCTTCAGCAAGTTTTTGACGATATTCTTTCACCAATATTTTTGCTTCTTTTAAGCCACAATACGAGGCAGGTATTGTGCCAACAAATTTCTGTACAGCAAAAACCAGTGTGCCTAAAGCGGCTGCCAACACCATATTTTTACTCAAGGCAGCTTCAGTCATAATCTGGGTAGCTACGATACCCCCATTAACAATAGGAATGCTAACAATTGCTGAATCCCAACCAATAATAGGAGATACAGCTAAAACCGATAATATCGCCACTAACATGGCTATTATGGACATGAGCACAACTTTCCATTCTTTACGCATTTGCACTAAATTAATAGAAGACCCCATTGAAAAAACTAAAAAAGGTGTAGACATCTTGGCAAGGTCTGTTAGCCCAGCCATTTTAATCAAATCTTTCGGAATGGCACCACATAAAAATAAAACAAGAAAAGTCATAAGAGCAACAAAAACTGAGGATAAGCGGGCTTTGGTAAAAACGCCCAAAAAATCCCCGATAGCAAAAATACCAAAAACTATAAGCAACCCTAAATACATGATAATCACACTCCCCCAAAATAAATTTTATGTGCATCATAAATGGACATTTACATTTTAGCATTACACAATACCGCTGTATATTGGCCTTAATTTGACTTTAATTCCTTTTTTTTATAACATATACATAAGATTTAAAAGGGGTGTTAACATGAAAATTGGTGTCATTGGACCACAAAGCAGCATAAATTTAATTTTAGGGAATCGCACAAATTTACCTGTAGAATTCTTACCACTACCATATACCTTGTTCACTGAGGCATTAGAAATTGTTAAAAAACAAGAAAACACTTGCGATGCGTTACTCTTCACTGGGCAGACACCTTACCGATACGTCAGCAAGCAGTTACATCCTACTATTCCCTGGGAATATCTACCACGCAATATTCTCTCTACAATGTGTGCCTTAGTAAGAGCCGGCATCTTTTACCATAATATTCGCAGCATTAGTATGGATGGCTTTGACGATACCATCATTAAGACAATTTATAACGAATTACAACTTTCACATGGAGAAATAAAGTTATTGAATGCCAATTTTAATATTACCAATCTAAATTATCTTCAGCATACATTGGCTTACCATATAGATAACTACAGGAATGGAAAAGCTGACTTATGCATTACGGGTCTGCAATTTATTTCTGACGAACTACAGCAACTCCATATCCCCACCATTAAAACAAATCCCAACTTTTATATGTTACAGGAAAAACTAGAATTGCTAGTCTTAAAGCGAAAAATTGTGACCTCAAAACATAATTACCCTACAATTGTTGCTATACAACCAGAGCTGAAACAGGAATATACTGATTTTAATAAAAGTGAATTATTGCAAGTGATTTTGCAAGCCAAAATCACTGAGTCTATATACGCTTTTGCCCAAAGATTAGGTGCTGCTGTTTTTCAGGACGGGCAAAACCAATATTATCTCTTTACCAATCAGCAAACACTAGCCGCAGAAACCAACAATTGGACAAGGATAAATCTTCTGTATCCCTCTATCACAGCTAAAAATCTTAGAGGGTTATCCATAGGTATTGGAATAGGACACACCTGCATGGAGGCCAAAAATGCAGCAGAAATAGCACAAATGCGTTCTACCAAAGAATACCCATACAGTTGTTATGTAATCAATGAAAAAAAAGAGTTATCAGGACCTTTAAACATTGAAGCAGCTCCGGAAACAACCAAATTTTTAAATCAGAATTTAACTGCTCTGTCTTACCAAACCAATATCGGAATATCTACCCTCAAAAAAATCGAACAAGTATTGATGCAATACCATTTTACAAACATTACTCCTTCTGATTTAGCACATTATTGCCAAATTTCCCTGCGCAGCATGAACCGTATCCTTCAAAATCTGGAGCAATTTGGTTATGTTACCGTCATTGGGAAAGAACCACGTGCTAACTCAGGCCGACCTAGCCGCATTATAAAAATTAATCTAAATTATCATATTTAACTATTTAGACCAAAACTCAACTAGCAAAATCACACATCTAACAAATTTTCTATCTTTGCGTTCTTAACAATTCAAATGACTTACCCAGTATAAATAAAATTATAGATAACTGAGTTCTAAAATATGTATTTTTTATACTTTTACTAAAACTGCTGCTTCAATTTTAGACAGGTTCTTGCACCATTCTCCTGTTTTTAAAATTAGAATAGAGCGTTATAATTTTAAAGGTAGGCTATGAAAAGGGGCAACAATTTTACACCAGTTTACGACAAAAAGGTCCTCCATCTTTTTGTCATAAAAATAAAGCCCTGGAAAAAATCCAAGGCTTTAAATATGTGCTTTAGACAGTTGAGCTCGAGAAGCGTGCGAAACAAAAATCTGCCCGCTACGCGGGTAGGAGGCAATGCTTAAGCAAAAACATCACCAAACTCTGTATAATAGTGATTGTTCAAGTCACTATTAACAATAAGAAAGGTGATGTCTTATGGCTGAAAGTTTAGCACATACAAAATGGATGTGCAAGTATCATATAGTATTTACGCCAAAATACCATAGAAAAATTATTTATA